>Ga0257107_1000307_pt1 | contig 18897 bp, 18 predicted proteins | sample LP_taG_2_FD_190178 | JGI IMG/M metagenome (GOLD analysis project Ga0257107, IMG submission 190178) | Marine microbial communities from Northeast Subartic Pacific Ocean, Canada - LP_J_2011_P26_500m | ecosystem: Environmental > Aquatic > Marine > Oceanic | place: Canada: Northeast Subartic Pacific...
CAGGATGATTCTCGACTGAGATGATCTTCCCCGTCCTCATTTGGACCTTCATGAAATCATCGAACTGAATGTAATCCCCTCCAGTCTTCGGAGGGGTCTCATCATCATTGTCCTTCCTGTCACCGTCCAAAGATGATTCCCTAGCTAGAATATCGTCAAGGTCTAGCCTTGAGAACAATGGGTTGGGTGCTGCAGAGTTCCAGGAGAGTGGGGAGGCTGAATCTAAGGCAGCTTCCCAAAGAACATCATCGATATCAGAAGGCTCACCAATCATCTCCCAAAGCCTATCAGAAGAAAAGGGTATGAATGGTCGTAGTGCCACAGCAAGGCATCTACAGAGCCTCCAAGACATAGCCAAACAAGAAAGTGACTTCGACCTTTCCTCCGAATTCTCTGCGTCGATGAACTTCCACGGAGCTGCTTCTTGGAGCAACGCATTACCTAGTTGTGAGATTCCCATGATGGTTCTCAGGGCCTCTTTGAAGCGTTGCCTCTCCATCGATTCGATAGCATTGGACATCATTGACTCGACATTGTCAATCAGACTGCTGTGGTCCGCGATATCATCAAATCCGTCTAAGGGGTTGGAGCCAGCTGTGGGCAATCTGTGGGTCAGGGTCATCACTCTGTGGACGAAATTGCCATAGGTGCCAATCAACTCGTTGTTGACTCGGTCTACGAACTCCCCCCAACGGAAGTCAGTGTCATGAGTCTCTGGCATGTTGATGGAAAGATAGTACCGTAGAGAATCGGGGTCATACTGCTCGAGGAACGAAGGGAGCCAGATGGCATGACGTCGACTTTTGCTTAGTTGCCCCCCTTGGAGCATCAGGAACTCGTTGGCAGACACATTGTCCTCGAGAATCAAGTTACCAGGAGATGGCTCATGAGTGATGTCAAGCTCATTTTCGGAGGCATTCAGTCCCATCAGTATAGCTGGCCAGATGATGGTATGGAATGGTATGTTGTCCTTGCCCATGAAGTATATGTGGCGAGGTGGCTGGCCTTCCTCGGGGACCTTCCACCACCTCTCCCAAGCAGATGCTCCGTCTGGATGGCCTTCCTCTGCTGCATAACGTTGAGCCCAAATCCTAGCACACGTGTAGTAACCTTGCACTGCCTCGAACCAAACATAGACCCTCTTTGAGTTCCACTCCTCGCCTTCAAGTGGCAGAGTGATGCCCCAATCGATGTCTCTAGTCACCGCTCGGGGGCGCAATCCCATTTCTAGCCAGTTCTTCGTCATAGCCCTGACGTTTGGCTTCCAAACACTTTGCCTTTCAGAGGCATGGGCTTCTAGCGATGCTTGGAATTCATCCAAGAGCAAGAAGTAGTGGTCAGTGTCTCTGACCTCGATTTTGGCATCAGGATTCAACTTTGATATTGGGTTGATGAGTTCGTGGGCTTCGTAGGTAGCTCCGCAGGAATCACACTGATCCCCTCGAGCGCCTTCATCCCCGCACACCGGACAATCCCCCTCGACATATCGGTCAGGGAGAAACCTGAGAGTTCCTCCCGATCCGACTGAGCAATATTGCTGCATCGTCTTGCGTTCTAGGAAATTGGCCTCAAGCAGCTTGCTGAAAACCTCCTTCACGATGTCCTTGTGCATCTGGTCAGAAGTTCTGTTGTAGAGTGCTCCGCCGAATTCGATTCCCCTTGGATCCACGGGATTGACCCATGAGCACCCTAAATCAGCCAATGCCTTGGAGTTGATTGAGTGGTAGGTATCCACTACCTCCTGTGGGTGAATCCCCAGCTCCTCAGCAGTGATGGTGATTGGAGTTCCGTGCTCATCCGATCCGCTGCACATCAGGACCTTGCGTCCGCGAGCTCTCTCGTATCGGTACTGAATGTCTGCGGGGAGACAGTTGCCAGCGACATGGCCCAGGTGGAGTGGGCCGTTTGCATAGGGCCATGCCATGAAAATTGATACGTAACTCATCCCGACGACCACAATCTACCCCGTCAAGTTAGATATTTATGTCATGTTCGCCCGGGGGTACATGGAGTTAAGCACAGTGAATAGCCGTACGGGTACTTTCACGACACCCCATCGGACTCCGAGAGGCATCAGAATTGATTGATTACACGTTGATCGTTGCATACGCCATACTGGCGCTGAGCGCTTCGTTTCTCTGCAGCATTCTAGAGGCTGTTCTGCTATCGGCGTCGTACGGACATATAGCTGCTCTCAGAGACACCCATAGTAAGATCAGCCGGACTTGGACTACTTGGAAAGAAGACCCGGAACGTCCTCTCACCGCCATTCTCACACTCAACACCGCTGCTCACACAATCGGGGCACTCGGAGTTGGTGCAGAGGTCGAGAACCAGTTTGGTGGTGGGCATTCCATATTCCTCGCTTCAGCTATACTCACGTTAGCCATTCTGCTGCTCAGCGAGATTCTGCCCAAGACTATCGGAGCACTCTACTGGCGCAGACTAACGATTCCCTCTTACCACATCCTTAGGGTAATGATGGTAATTCTATGGGTCATCGTAAAACCAATCGAGTTGATTCGCTCCTTGTTGCCTCGCGTACAAACGGCAACTGTAACGCGTAATGAGCTCTCAGTACTTGCCGATATCGCGGAGGAATCGGATGTAATCGAGGAAGATGAGGAAACAGTCATTCAGAATCTTCTGAAGCTCAGGGAGATGAAGGTTAGTGCCATAATGACTCCCAGGGTAGTCATGACTACGGTCACTTCTACCGAGACCGTCGGTGAGGTGTTGAAGAGGATCCCCATTATGATTCACGGGAGGATGCCCGTTACTGGCAATAACGTTGACGAAGTGAAGGGGTTCGTCCTAAGGAGTGAGATTCTTAGGAGGGCCGCAGGCGATGACTTCACTAAGACTATGATCGAAATCTCTAGGTTTGCACGATCCTGTAGTACAGAGGACTCGGTGGACAGGGCACTAGACATTTTACTAGAGAACAAGGAACAGATATTGGTAGCCAAGGACGAGTTTGGAGGCACTGCGGGACTAATCACTATAGAGGACATTATCGAGACGCTGCTTGGCGTCGAGATAGTGGATGAGTCCGACCAAGATGCAATCGATGAGGGAGTCCTTCATGAGGACATGAGGGAACTAGCCAAAATTCGCTACGACTATGTGGACGAGTGAAAAGGACTGTCTATTCGGTTCCATCACCAGAGGTGGCGTCACTGACTTCCTTGTCTTGTAGCCAGCCCCTCTCTGCGGAGTAGTCACCTAACTGCTCCAGCCTTTTCAACCACCCCTTGGCTTCGGCAGTCTTGGTGGTCCTCACCAGCCAGACCCCGCCAAAGAGCGTGTCCCATAGTCCCATGTTATCCCTCTTGAAGCGGTAGAATAGGTAATCAATCATTGAAGGTAGAAGAAGAGCCAGCCCTATACCTAGAAGAACCTGTCCGCTGGTTTCCCCGAGGTCCTGAATAGAAGTGGCGACCATGAGCAAGCCCAACAACACGACTACGAACGTCAGCCCCTTAATCAATAGAAAGTAGGGGCTAGGCCGTACACCTTTGGAATTGACATAAGTTGTCCTGCTAATCCAGTTTCCTACAGTTCTGCCGGTCGACCGGGGCATAAAGCCCAAGTTGAACACCATCAAGAGCAAGCCGAGGATTATGAAATAGGTGAAATCTGCAAAGGCTCCCCAAGCGTTGATTACAAGAATTGGGATACACCACCCAAAAGAGACTGCGAAGTCCGAACCTCTGCGTATGAGGCGCTGACCGCTGGTTACCTCTTCGAACCCATCTGGTAGCGTCTTGACCTGCCTAGTTTTCCTCACTCGTGGAGTGCGGGCCTTCCTTTCTCGTCTTCGAGATCGCGGCTTCTCCTTAGCGGCCTCTTGCACTGGCTCGGGTACAATGACTGTGGTTGGGGGGGGCGTGGGGGCGACTGGTAGTGGCTCCTGCATGCCCCCTCCAGATTGTATCTTGTCAGCCTTCTCCAGCAAGCCCATCTGTTAACCCCCATACCTTTCCGCTACTCGTTTGTACAGTTCGAAATCGGGGGATTCTACAAAGTTGTGCATGACGGTATCGGGCAGATCGCCAAGGAGGTCGTTAATCATCCCGAAGAAGCGGACGCGGGAATCGTCATCCGTATGCTGTGGATCCCTACCCACCTTCTGAAATAGAGCGAATGATTCTGATTCAATGAAGCTATTCGTGAAATCATCAGGCATCTCGCCCAAGAGGCTGTTAATGACGACGAAGAATCGATGGAATTCCTCATCAGCAGATCTGAAGCTCTGAATCGCAACGACGAACTCGTCGAAGTCGAGCGTTCCAGAGTCATCGAGGTCGGCCTTGTCGAAAAAAGACTTGAGGGAATTGAGGTCCAAATTGTACAGTGTCTCGCTGGATATACCCGTGGCGTCGGAGACCCTGACGACGAAATCCTCATCATCCATAGCTTCTAGGAATTCTGAGAAAGACATCTCGTTGCCCTCTTCGGGAACGGAAATCAACTCAACTGTCGGCTTGATGAAGCGCAAGTCGTGTTGCTCCTTCTTCCTCAGGATGATGATTTCTCGGTCCAGTTCAGAGCCGAATCGGTCAGAGAATCTATCCATCAGGCTGCCCGACTTGCCCGAAGCAATCCGATCTATTTGCCCGTACATACTGTCTCTAGATCCGGTGCCGATACTCGGGTCGGAAGTCTTCCTATTTTCCCAGACTGACTTGAAGTCCGAGGCCGAGTCCTGCTGATTGGGCATCGGAAGGTCGCCCAAGGAATTGGCTGCGTCAAGGAGATCCGCATCACCACTCAACTCCCGTGGAAATCCAAACTGGGGGGGAGGGGAAGGAAGAGGAAAATCGAGCGGCGGGGGTGGCATCACCAATCCCTTAGGTGGTGGCGGCAATGTAGTATTGTCACCATCGAAGTCTGATTCAATGCTATCCAGAGCATCAACCATGCCATGCTTCCGAAGTCCTCCACTATTCAATATTCTGTGGTCGCGGGAACGCCGAGCATCGATTATGGCCGCGTTACTTCTGCCCAGCCCTTCAGTGAGAGGAATGTGGCCATGGCCTCGCTCACCTCGAAGAGATCCCCCGCGTTGCCCTCAATCCTCTCCCCGGCTATTTCTGCAGTGGCATCATCGATGAGTATCCTGACCGACATTCGATTTTGCTGACTGAATACCACGGACTCATTCAAGGGCTCGAACCTGTCGCTTGTGCTGGGATCCAATCTATACAAAGGAAACTCTGTGACCCTGAGGCCGGATTTTCCATGTAGGCTACCAACCCATCGAATAACTCTCTTAGTGTCAACAGTGACTGCCTCGTCTGTCTCACCAGCACTTCCCATGACTACTGAAGCATCACCTTTGACCAACTCCCAGAATATTGGTGTGCACGTCTCGCCGAAAACCAACAGGGCCATATCGTCCCGCAGGCGACTGACTCGTTCCGGTGACTCAGCCAGTTCGGCGAGCTCTAATATCCTAGCCTTGCCGGCAGACCTAACTTGGCTTCGCGGTAGTCTGGCTCTTTTCTTCAATATCTCATGGAGCCTCTCTAGGGTAATTTTCCAATCTGGTCCCTTCTTTGAGATGACTCTGAGTTGTTCCAACACGGAGTTCATCCCTAATCTGGCTCGATTTCCCCAACTCACGTCTGGTCCTGCCAGAACAGATTGGACGTCGATTCCCTCCCCTCGGATGTAATTCACGATCTCCCTCCTTGCGTTAGAATCAAGGTGAAGTAGATTCGGATCCCTCACGTGAATGTGAAATCCCCGGTGTCCAGAGAATGTGGTTTGGACGTATTCCTCTCTGAATCCGAACTCTGGGTGCAGAAATTCCGACCAGAGCCTCCAGGCCTGATGCTGTATGGTATCAATCATTGTGGGAAAATCAGTATCCGACACACCAGGAAGGTGATCCCCATCGAGATCGAAGATGAGATCGGCCCCCAGCCATCCCTTCTCTGACATCTTCCTGTTCGAAGGGCGCTGGTAGTAGGCTGTGCTATGGAAGCAAGAGTGGGGTGCGCGATTCTTGAGATAGTAAAGTAACTCGGTTTTGCTTTGGAAGGCTCTGTGCCTATCTGGCGGGGCTCCACCCCAAGGAACGAACATCCACTCTCTGGATCTCAGCCTAGGTGGAGTCCAGAGCGAAGCGGAATCGAGCGAACCGTAGTACTCAGAGAAACGCAGCGCGAAGCGGCTCCAACCACCTGCCATGGATTAGCAAGAGTCGGGTGGGACATAAGTTTTCAATCAGCCCAGTTGGAGTCCCGTGACTGGTTTTCCCTCGGTCGCTGGTGCTGCTCCCGTAGCCTCAACATAGGCCTCCCAGCAAACGTACTCGTTGTCCATTACGATTGCCTCAGCGAAAGTTAGGGCCCGTCCAGTGATAGCGCAAACCGGTCCGAGTTGTCCTGATGCGGTTGACAACTTGCTTGGGTCAGGCATGGCATTGCCTGCTACGCTTGATTTTTCATCCTTGCGAACCAAGTGTCTCCATGCAAACCCATTTCAACTCAATGGCCGGCGAGGAACCGTGTCAGTTGAACCACTGCTAGTTAGAATAGGACATTCACCAGACCCTGATGACGCATTCATGTTCTTCGGATTAACTTCAGGCGTGATAGAAACCCCAGGACGTGTGTACGAGCATTCCCTTGTCGACATAGACACCCTGAATATAGAGGCCCGAAAGAGCACCTACGAGGTCTCCGCAGTTAGCATTCGCTCGTTCCCAGATATCTCAGAGGAATACGCCCTGATGAACTGCGGTGCCTCCATGGGCGAGGGATACGGTCCGATGGTCATCTCCAATATGCCAATGAGTGAGGAAGAGGCTAGCGAGAAGACAATTGCAATTCCTGGTTTCAGCACCAGTGCCTTCCTCACGCTGAGACTGGCATTAGGAGAGGTTAGTGTGGTCGAAGTTCCCTTCGACGAAATTCTCCCTGGTGTAATCCTTGGGAAGTACGACGTCGGTGTAATCATCCATGAAGGTCAGCTGACATGGAAGGGTGACGGCGTGCATCTTGTTCTGGATCTTGGTATGTGGTGGAATCAAACAACGGGGCTGCCTTTACCACTTGGGGGGAACGTCGTCAGGAAGGACCTAGGTGAAATAGTTTGCAGAGAAATCACAAGGGACGTCAGAGCGAGTATCAGACATGCACTGGATAACCCAGAGAAGGCTCTTGAGTTCGCACGTCAATGGGGGAGGGGTATCGATGAGAGCACCAACGAAAAGTTCGTATCGATGTATGTGAACGAGCGTACAGTCGATTATGGACCAGAAGGCCGTGAGGCAATCAGGCTATTCTTGAAGAGAGGACAGGAAATCGGGCTTGTTAGGGGGGACATGGATGTGCGGGACATTCAATTCGTAGGGCATGATGATTAGTATGGAAAGCGAACAACCAGACACTAGTGAGTTCGGCTCAGTCGACCCTGCCCCCCCTAGTGAGTCGGTTAGTATTGATTCCTTGAGGGAAACCCTATGCAATGAAGAAGAGCGAATGTTCCTCAGGATGAGGGCTCTTTTTGCTTTGAGGAACATCGGTGGAATTGAGGCCATCAACTCTCTGGCGGCTGCGTTCAATTCCGCCTCTGCCCTGCTCAAGCACGAAATCGCCTACGTCATGGGTCAGATGCAAGATGGCATGCAGTGCACCACCTGATAGAGAGGCTGGAGGACGAGAACGAGGACGTAATGGTCAGGCATGAGGCAGCAGAAGCCCTAGGCGCGATAGGGGACACTACGGCCTTGGCAACACTGGAGAGGTTCAGGTGCGATCCTGAGATAGTTGTAGCAGAATCCTGCGAGGTTGCCATCGACCTCCTCGAGTGGATATCAGGCGAACGCTTTGATTACCCGGCTAGTCGAAGTTAAACCACGTTGGTTCTTCTTCCATGCCACAAACTTCCCTGAGAAAATGTAACAAGCCGGAGATGCTGTTGTTATCTAGAACGTTACTGACCCCTCGCTCGAAGTAAGATTCCATCCTATCCCTGGTAAAACCGAGACTTTCAGATGCTGCGCCGATGACCGCTGCCCTGACTTTGGAGTCTCTCTCGAAAAGATAGTACTGTTCCACCATGTCATCATGAGCCTCCCTCACGAGTTCGATAGGTGAGTCTCTTCTAGCAGCGAAAACGCCAAACACCATGGGCAATCCCGTCAGATTTGTCCACTCAGCCCCTAAATCTAGTTTCACCAAATCTGGATTGCGGCTAGCAGCTGAAAGGGCTCGGTCACCAATGAGCAAAGCCCCGTCGCAATCGCTCAGCATCGTCTCTATATCTGGCCCCATCTCAACCATTTTTGGATCCAAATTAATGCCTTGGAGGAGCCATTTGAGCAGAGATTGCGAGGTTGAAGAGTCGGATGGTAGTGCGATGTCCCTCATTGATTCGATTGGCCTGCTGCCGAAGAGCAGAACAGAGCCAACGCTCCCCTTACTAACGATGCCAAGATCTGGTATCAGGTGCATCACATCGGCGTGCAAGGCGTAGTCTGCAGTGGGAATGGGGGCTGTCAGGCAGTCTCTCCTAAGGAGATGTCCAGTTAGCCATGCAGGAGGGGCAGGGAGAATTTTCCAACGGCTGCCTAGGGATGAAAACACGGGATCACAATTGACGAATGCGACCCGTCCTAGAACACGCCTCCACGACATGAATCCACTACACCTGACCAGCAATCGGAAGGGGGAGGGTGGTTCGACCAAGTCCATCGAAGACCTCGAAGGATGTGTACGTCGAGTTTCTCTTAATGGGGACAAGTCCGGAGGCAATCACCAACCGAGCGAGCTCCTCCCTACTGTAATCCAACCTAGTCGTGCTACCTGCATCATGCATAATTTCCTCGTGTCCCACTGTTCCATCGATATCGTCAGCACCTGAATTGATTGCAATAGAAGCCACGTAATCACCTATGTTCATTCTGTACGCTTTGATGTGTGGAATGTTGTCCAACAGTATCCTAGATGTTGCAATCACCCTTATGATCTCGTTTGCTGAAGCCAGTTGGGCCTCAGGAAGACGAGTGTTATCGGGAAGATATGGGTACGGTACGAAGCACTGGAAACCACCGGAGCCATCCTGTTGCACCCTAAGACAATCGAGGTGTATCATACGTTCCTCGACGGTTTCTATAGTCCCGAACAGCATGGTGCAGTTAGTTGGGATCCCTATCGAATGGGCGGTTCCGTGAATTCCCAAATACTCCTTCGAAAGTTCCTTTCCACGGCAGATTCGATCTCTGACCGAATCTACTAGGATCTCAGCCCCCCCTCCGGGCAACGAGCCCAACCCTGCGTCTTTCAGCAGTTCCAAAGTCTTCCTGATGGGCAACCCAGATCTCTTAGAGATGTGCTTAATCTCAACTGAGGTGAGTGCCTTTATGTGAATTTCTGGGAATCGCGCCTTTATTGATTGAAATAGATTGGTGTAGTGCTCCACTGTCCACTGAGGATGCAGGCCACCGACAGCGTGCACCTCACCGATGTAGTTGCCATAAGGCTCGATACGGGAAACGAATTCTTCTGACGAGAGTGCATAGGATTCACTATGTCGAGGGCCCTTTCTAAACGCGCAGAACCTACAGGCCAACGTGCAGATATTCGTGGTGTTCACATGCAGATTGTCATTGAAGAATACATGATTGCCGAACCTCGATCGCTTGATCATGTCGGCTAGAGCACAGAGTCCCGCAAGCGAATTGTGATTATGTAGTAATACACCCCCTTCTACTGTAATTCTATGACCATCAATAACTTTCCTCAATGTCCCACTGAGTAGTGAGTCACGTTGAACAGCGATGGGAGGTACCATCTCGGAGAGCTTCAGTCTCCAGCCCGAATTTGCATATGGCTGAGAATCGGACATCGAATTTCGATGAAACGAGCGGTCAATAGGATTTGAACCCACGTTAGACAGAGGCATCGCGATGTAGAGTAGTTGAAAACTATCAATAGCCCGCATCACATCATCAATCATAGAGAGGAATCGCCGATGCGCCTCAGTCTCGATGAATTATGTGAAATGGCTAGGAGATGTAGGTCAGATATAGTCAGAATGACGAACGCGGCCGGCTCCGGACATCCCGGTGGCTCTCTGTCTGCCATCGACCTCATGGTCGCTCTGTACGGAACCAATCTAAGATTCAGGGTCGACGACCCTAATTGGGAAGACCGTGATAGGTTCATATTGAGCAAGGGGCATGCTAGTCCAGCGATGTATGCTGTCCTCCACCAGATGGGCGTACTCGATGAAACCGACATCATGGGCTTCAGAAAGTCTGGGTCGGTCTGCCAAGGCCATGTTGACATGAGTTGGACGGACGGTGTGGACTTCTCCGGGGGTAGCCTCGGAATGGGCATGTCATTTGGCCTAGGATGTGCCATAGCAGCAAAGATGGATAATAGCCGACGAAATGTCTGGGTGATGATTGGCGATGGTGAGACGCAGGAGGGCCAAGTATGGGAGGCTGCTATGGCTGCGGCTTACCACAACGCCTCGAACCTGAAGGTCATAGTCGATAAAAACAGGATTCAGAACGATGACTTCGTGGAGGTCCAGATGGGGATAGGCGACATTGCCTCAAAGTTCTCTTCGTTCGGCTGGGAGGTCAAGGAAGTCGATGGGCACGACATGGCCTCAGTGGTGGATGTGATTGACTGGGCTGTAACGTACCGAGAGGGGCCAGTTACAATTGTCGCCCACACCACCAAGGGCAAGGGAGTCTCCTTCATGGAAGACAACCCCGCTTTCCATGGTAAGGCCCCAACCGATCAGGAACTGGAGTTGGCCTTGGGGGAACTGGCATGAGTGCGTCCCTATCTGAGGGTGCTTCCAGAGATGGCTATGGCCGTGCGCTGCTAAGGCTCTCTGAGGACCCACGAGTAGTTGTTCTGGAAGCAGACCTAGGAAAGTCAACGAAGTCATGCCACTTTCGAACAGATCATCCAGAGAGGACGGTTTCTCTTGGTATTGCCGAGCAAAACATGATGCTCGTGGCCTCGGGGATGGCAGCCTCAGGGAAGATTCCTTTCGCTAGCACTTTTGCGATATTCTGCGAACGCGCCTTCGAGCAGATCAGGAATGGGATTGCCAGACCGGGACTGGCCGTTCACGTCTGTGGAAGTCATGGAGGAATTCACACCGGTTCAGACGGGAGCAGTGCGCAATCGATTGAGGATTTGGCAATCTACAGGACCTTGCCTGGGATGACTGTGATTCATCCGTGCGATGACCTATCTGCTGAGGAATTGACGATACAGCTCAAAGATATCGAAGGGCCATCATACATGCGTACGGCGAGAAACAAGACGAAGCGTCTGTATGACGGTGATAGCGTGGGGGGCCTGAAGATTGGGAGCGGAAGTGTACTCAGGGAAGGGATGGATGTCGCCATACTATCATGTGGAGTAATGGTCGAGCAATCACTCGAGGCGGCTGCTGACCTATCCAAAGAAGGCATCGAATCTACTGTGGTAGACATGCACACCATCAAACCCCTTGATGATACACTGCTCGATAGGCTATCCGAAGAATGTGGTTGCTTGGTCACCGCAGAGGACCACTCGGTGATTGGGGGGTTGGGAAGCGCTGTGTCGGAATGGTTGTCCCTCAATCGGCCCATTCCTCTAGAGATGGTCGGCGTGGCCGACAGATTCGGTGAGAGTGGCGACTCAGACGATCTCATGCGAATAATGGGCCTTACCTCGGCTGAAATTTTTGGTGCTGCGAAGCGTTCCATTGACAGGAGAAACACCGTTCCATGAATACCATGATGGCGGTCATTTCATAGGGGTCGGGATGGCGAGAATCATACTGAATGGATGACTCCGATGCGGTGAAGAGGTTACTCGATGGCACTATCGAGCCCTCGGAAATTGAGGATAACCCCCATCTGTTTTCCATGGCCGAGAGGATTTACGGCAGAGAAGCACTGGAAGAGCTTGGTGTGTTCCCCCCAAAGATCAAGACTCCTGTTGTTCCTGAGAACATCGGAACCATCCCCTTAGGAGTTAGCCTTCCAGACTTTCAACCCGAACTAGACATATTGAAGACAGGAGACGTGGAAAGGAAGAAAGGAAAGAGAAGGTTAGTTACCATTGGATTAGGAATTCTAGGTCTCCTCGGTGTCGGCTTCAACCTAGTGAAAGGAGTTGGTTGGGTACTTTGCTCAACAGGAATTGCCAACATGAGGGAGGTTTGCTCTGAAGGAAATACCAAGATTATTTGGCACAAATCATTCGGTTGGGATAATCTTCACCAAACTGAAACATGGGTTCAACCCATGCAAATTGACCTGACAGACGGGGTACTGTTGGTGATATTTTCGCTGTTGACTCTGATTGGCATTTTCGTCAGAAAGAAGTCAGTACATTCGGGCGATGTACTGCCTCCTCTGGGTTGACTTGCCGGTTATAACGCAAACATGTGGTTCTACAAAAGAATGGTCGCAATCGCCAAGAAGAGTCATTCCAGTCAGTTTCTCTAGGACTTCGGCGTCTGAGTCATTGCCATCGAAGGCAACCTCGTAGACAATACCCTTCTCGAATTGTTCAGCGAACTCCAAGTTTCCTTCCTCGCCAACAAGTGGAGGTAGTGGTTTGACCAAATCCTCGAAGTTCCTGTTGGCACGTAATCTAAGTTCGTCCGCCATAGAATCCAGAGCATCGGATACGGTGGATGCGATGCCATCTATGGGGGGTGCCATCTTTCCCCCAGTCCTCAGTGAGATGATACATTTCCCTTTGGCGATATCTCGGGGACCGAGCTCAAGTCTGATTGGTGCCCCCCTAATTTCCCAATCATAGTGCTTCACACCGGGCCTTACATCCCGATCGTCAATCTTCACCCTTATTCCAGCTGATGATAGTTCGTCGGCGAGCGCCTCCACGGCCGGGATGACACTATCGTCGGCATGGGCAGCCACCGGCATCAGGATGACTTGGAAAGGAGCCACCGAAGGGGGCAAGATTAGTCCATTGTCGTCTCCATGCATCCCCACTACTGCCCCCAATAACCTCTCAGACATTCCGAAGGTGGTTTGATGGCAGAGCTTCGTCTGCCCGTCCGCGGCCTCGTACGACAGGTCGAAAGTGTCCGCCCACTGGTCTCGATAGTGATGATAGGTTGCGACCTGTAACGTTCGTCCGTTAGGCATCACTACGTCAGCGGCCTTGGAGAACCAAGCTCCGGGGAAAGTGTCCCAGACGGGCCTCTTCGATACAATGGAGGGCAGGCAGAGATCATGGAGTATCCGTTGGACCATCTCGGCGTCCTCCTCGATTTGACGGTTCGCGCCATCCTCGTCCGCATGGACTGTGTGTGCCTCAAAGAAGTGGATTTCTCGGACACGGATGAATGACCGGGTCTGCTTCGTCTCGTAGCGGAAGGTATTGACAATTTGGAATGTCTTCAGTGGGAGGTCGGCGTGGCTTCTGACCCATAACGAGAACATGGTGTACATCGGAGTCTCGGAAGTCGGACGCAGGAACATGGGAACCTCTAGTTCGTTCTCGCCGCCACGAGTAACCCAATAGACCTCCTTCTTGAACCCCGAATTATCATCATCCATTCGGAGTTCTGATGGGTCCACACCAGCTTCCCGGGCTGCCTTAAGCTTAGAGACGAGGCGGTTCTCCTTCTCGAGAAGGTCCTCTGGTACAAGCAGGGGGAAATTGTACTCCTGATGTCCAGTTCTCGTCATCTCTGAACGAGCGAGGCCATCAATCAGGTTCATCGTGCTCAAGCCATACGGTTTCCAAACATCCATGCCCTTGATTGGATACCTCTTATCGACCAAATCCGCAATCTCGATGATGGCAGGGTACCACACGTTGAAATCCGACTTCGGTGGGATGCCGCGCTTGGCTTTCCTTGGACTTGTCATGGTGCTTCTCCCAGCCGCCAATCGCTTCAATGATTCGTATACGAGGTGCTCAATTGGATGAGATGATAGCCTCGATGGCCTCGCACAGCTCAAGGTCGTCCTTCATTGAATGAACCGAACCGTCAGGCTTCACAATCCTGCACCTAGGGGTGTTCTCATCCCTGACTTCTCCCATTAGGTTCGCGACGACTGCATCGACCCGATAGGTAGCAATCTGCTCCATCGCCCTTTCAACGAGGACGCCCTCAGAGACACCGACCTCGAGTTTGAAGCCTATTCGAATAGATTCTCCCACTAATGGGGAGAGTTTAGCGATATGCTTCGGTCCGGGACTCAAGGTTAGTTCCCACGACTCTGCGCCGCTGGCCTTCTTTCCCTCTTCAGGACGCGAGTAATAATCCAGTACTGCGGCGGCATGAATCCAAGCTTCGGGCTTATTTTCTGCCTTGGCAACTTTCAAGGAAACTGAGAGCATCCCATCCGGAGTACCATCCCTGCGTACGTCTGGCAGTAGGAATGAGGGGGATGCTGAGGTCTTTCCCGCAATGCAGATGATGTCGTGCCCCATCCTATGGAGATGCTCGGCTATGGTCCAACCGGTTTGTCCAGAAGAGGCGTTTTGAATCGCTCTCACTGCATCTATGGGCGCCCTGTTAGCCCCTAATGTAATGGCGATTCGCCTTCGGTTGTCGAGTTTCTTATTGAGAAGATTGCAGAGTTTGGCAACGATTGAAATCGCGTCAGGTTGCTTCCTACGACCCTCACTTGAATCATCAACGAGAACGGCTGCTCCGTCGGCTTCCAGCGCATCAATCAATTCTCCCGTAACAGGGTCATCGAATAGGTCGTCGTGCATCGATGGGACGAACAACAGGGGAGTACCGTTGCCCCTGGCAGCAGAAAGAGCCATCATGACCGGGGAGTCGATGATGCCATGAACGTGCTTGGCTATCGTGTTTCGGGTGGCCGGAGCCAGCAGGACCCCATCGAACTCAGCGAGTTGTGCCATTTCCGGGTCCCAGTCTGTAAGAACGTCTGTTCCTGAACCCCATGAGAGAGCCAGTGGGGTGATTATCTTCTCAGCGCTGCTTGTCATCATAGTGACGATTGTAGCCCCATGCCGTCGAAGCTCCCTTGCGAGTTTGACAGACTCAACTGCAGCGATTCCTCCGGAAACAGCAAACAAGACTGTTCTACCTGCCAGGCAGCGGCTGCTGATCTCAACTCCGGTGTCGCCTCTCACATGCGTGGTACCGCTTGGTGCTTCATGAGTGCGTCGACTGAGAGAGATGAAATGAAAGATCAGGATGTTCGTATTGCGGTTATACCCTCTCAAGGGCGGTTGCAATGCCCATGCCACCGCCGATGCACATGGTGGCAATAGCTCGCTGACCGTCCGTTCTGGCCAGTAAGCTGGCAGCTTTGCAGGTGATTCTAGCACCAGAGGCACCGAGTGGGTGTCCAATTGCAATCGCACCGCCATCCAAATTGACAAGTTGCGGGTCCAATCCCAACTGCTTGACGCAAACGATGCTCTGAGAGGAAAACGCCTCGTTCAACTCAAAGAGGTCAACGTCTGAAATTTCCCAGCCTGCCCGTTGCAACACTAGCTCGGTGGCCGAGATTGGTCCGAGGCCCATCAAATCAGGAGGGCACCCGGTTACTGCGCCTGCAACTACTGCTGCGATGGGTGTCAATCCATTGGCAAGGGCAAACTCTTCACTGCAGACCAGCGAGAATACAGTACCATCGGTCAGAGGCGAAGATGTTGCAGCCGTGACTGATCCACCTTCGATAAACGCAGGGGGTAGGCGAGACATCGATTCAAGCGAGGTTTCGGGGCGTACGCAGTCATCTTGGTGGACCTCGCCATCGGGCTTGGAAATAGGAGCTAACTCGTCGTCGAAGTACCCTGCCTGCAAGGCTTCAGTAGCCTTCTGATGGGATGTCAGGGCGAATCTCTCCTGCTCCTCCCTCGAGATGCCGTGCAGATTGGCTACGTTCTCTGCAGTTATTCCCATGTTGACGTATGCCGGAGGGTATGAGGACTCCAATGCAGGGTGGGGACTCCAATTGAATCCCCTCCGCATTACCCTGGACATGGACTCGATTCCCCCACAAAGGAAGCATTCTCCCCAACCGCTCATTATGTGAGAGGCCGCTGTGAGGATAGATTGCATCGAAGAACCGCACAGCCGATTGAAAGTCGCACCGGGCACAGAATTGGGCAATCCCCCGAGGTAGGTGATTATTCGGCCGATGTTGTAGCCCTGCTCTCCCTCTGGGTAGGCGCAGCCTACCAAGATGTCATCGATAAGGGCTGGTTCGATAGAATTTCGATGGAGCAAGGTACGAGCCACTTGTCCGGCCATCTCATCGGGGCGCACATCAGCGAGGCTGCCTCTGTGGGCCCTCGTGAATGGGGAGCGGCTCCAATCGACGATTACAGCCCTCACAGAGGTTCGTCGCAAGGGGCGGCCATAACGATTCCCGGTATAATGAGTCGTGATCATTCACCGAGAGGTTCTTGTGTAAGAGTCGATGGGCCATTCCCATGATAAGGGAATGCTCAATTCACGGATATTTCTCTGATGACGACCTTTGTCCAGCCTGCAATTCTGATGGCAAGTTCATCATGAGTACGGGCGAGCGTGACAGCATGGCGAGGAAGCTCGCACTCATCCTGAGGCATGCGCCCGAGAAGTTTGATCTCGAGATGGACATCAATGGCTGGATTGACGTGAGGGACATCATCAGGCAGTTCAAGAACTCGGACAAAAGGAGACATCATTGGCTACGACCTCACCACCTCAGGGCTATCTCTGAGACAGACCCAAAGGGCAGGTACGAGGTTCGTGGTAACATGATCAGGGCAACTTATGGTCATACCGTGGAAATAGAGCTCGACTTGCCAACTAGTGATATTCCAGACTCGCTGTACTATCCATGCGATCCTGAAGAGGCTGGAAATCTGCTTACTGTTGGAATTAAACCGGGAGGCAGGGCGCATGTTCACCTTTCTGCCAATATGCGAGCAGCCGCTGAGGCGGGAAGAGTGCATAGAGACGACCCTACCATCATAGAGGTCGATACTGCCAGAATGGTAGCTACTGGGGAGACCATTTGGCATGCAGGAGTGACCGTATACTTGACTGAAAACGTGTCGGGGGAGTACCTTAGTATCGTAGACCCAGCAGATCCCGAGCTCTCCCTGTTGAGGGAAACATGGATCGAAGAGGAATAGTCAGAACTCTCCACATACGGGACAGAATTCGATATCCTGACTCATGACAGCGCCGCATGCTGGGCATTTCCCCTCTTCCTTGGGGGTAGGGGCCACCTCATGCTGACTCGCTACCCTAGTCGGGGACTCCCTATCTACGAATGGGGCTGCGACACTGTCTCCCAATCTCTCGATTAGCTCCCCAAAACGTATTGCCTCGGCGATTGCAATCTCAATCTGAAGTCTCCTCCGATCTCTTTCATTTGAGTCTTCAATGTTAGCGGTTTCTGCGAGTTCGGCTTGCAGCCACCTCTGGAACCTGCTAATGTCAGTGGCATTCGGCACGGACTCACCAATTGGCTATCATGGTTAAACTGTACGCGTCTGAGATTGAAAATGTTAGAATACGAGTGTTATGAGGGTGCGTTGAGAATATGAATAGCAGAATAGTGATTAAGCTTGGGGGGAATCTAATCACCGACAAATCTTCCCAGAAGACCATTAGGCGAGAAGAAATCGATATCGTCTCCTCCATCCTCGCTGCCACATACGACGAAGGTTATTCGTTAGTAATAGTCCATGGAGCAGGTTCCTACGGCCATCTGCTAGCAAGACGCTGGTCAATTGACACTGGGGCTAAACCAGAAATTCTCGAAGAGCAAAGGGGCGCAGTGTCCCAGATTAGAACGGACATGCGCGAGTTGAACGCAGAAATCGTATCCAGTCTAGCCCGCAATGGACTTCGTTCAGAGGGGTTTCCCCCCTCCAATTGGGCAGAAGGTACTGGAAGAGAATTCGTGGGTGACCTAACAATGTTTGAGCGTGAAGCGGATGATGTTATCCCCATTACTTTCGGGGACGTTGTCAATACGGGGGATATGGAAGAATTCGGTATTCTCTCTGGGGATGACCTGATGCTAAGGCTATCCTTGGAACTTCCGGATGTGACTCACTCGATCTTCCTACTGGGGGATGCTGGAGGTGTTATGGACAGGCCCCCAGACCAGACGGGCGCACGACTACTGCCAAGTTGGAAACCACTGGACGATATAGCCTCCAATCACATACCTGAGATCGATGTAACGGGTGGAATAAACCTCAAACTAGCACGTGCAAGCGAGATTGCAAACGTGATAGGAGAGGTTTGGCTTTTGGATGGGAGAGAGCCAGACAGGGTGCTTGAGTTGCTAAGAACAGGTAAAACGGTCGGGACAAAGATTCTCAGTAGTTGAGGAACTTCATATATGCCCCTCATTCCCCGATTACCTGAGAGAAATGGTACACGACCATGCTTTGTCGTTGGAGGACCATGACGACTCCCAGTCAGAAATGATGGAGGAGATGTGTCTTGTAGTTGATGGGCAAGACAATTTGACCGGTACCTTATCAAAGTTAGATTGCCATCATCTTAACGGGCATCGACACAGGGCCTTCAGCGTACTCCTATTCGATTCAAAGGGTCGCCTGTTGGTGCAACGCAGATCTTCTGAAAAAATCACCTTTCCCGGAGTTTGGGGTAACACTTGCTGCAGTCACCCCCTCGATATAGAGGGCGAAAATGGAGATGCTATGAGCGGCGTCGTCAACGCTGCTAAGAGGAAGTTGGAACACGAGCTCGGAATTCCCACAAGCTCCACAGATAACTGGGACTTCCATCATATTGGCATATTGGAGTATGCTTGCAGGTGGAATGAAAATTGGGTTGAGAGGGAGATGGACCATATTCTGATTGTGGAAGGAGACGCCGAGATAACCCCAAACGAGAATGAGATTTCTACCGTCCGTTGGATGGGCC
>Ga0257107_1000313_pt1 | contig 18748 bp, 10 predicted proteins | sample LP_taG_2_FD_190178 | JGI IMG/M metagenome (GOLD analysis project Ga0257107, IMG submission 190178) | Marine microbial communities from Northeast Subartic Pacific Ocean, Canada - LP_J_2011_P26_500m | ecosystem: Environmental > Aquatic > Marine > Oceanic | place: Canada: Northeast Subartic Pacific...
ATGATTTACGCGAAAAAATAATTAATGAAATTGATGTAAAGCAAAATACTGTTGATTGGACCTGGCATCAAGCTGGAATACCTATTCTTAGGACAAGATATGTACAATTAATGGTAAGTGACACCATTCGTTTTTTAATTCCAGTTGCTCTAATGATTATTTTTCTTTTTACAGTAATATTTCGCTCTTTACCCGCATTAATCATACCCATGTCAATCATAATAATGGTTGTAATCTGGACTATGGGTTTGATGGCAGCATTAAATATTGACTTCAATATCATGACCTATATTATACCAACACTGCTATTTATTATTGGTATCGGTGATTCAGTACATTTCCTCGTTAAGTATTATGGCACGCTGGCTGTGGTGAAGGACAAACGTGAAGCATTGTATCAGACCATAGAAAAAATTGGAACAGCCATTTTTCTCACGTCCATTACAACAAGTATAGGGTTCGGATCTTTGTTGCGATCAAATATACTCATTGTAAGACAATTTGGAACTATGACTGCAGCTGGTGTCATGTTTGCCTTTATTCTTACAATCACGTTTTTACCAGCAATGTTAATGCTTCTTAAACAAACTCCGGCCAAAAAATTAAAATCTTATACAGTTGGATTTCGAATAAAATTACTGAATAGATTAGTTAAAATTGTGAGAGTATATCCAAAACAGATAATTATTTTTACTCTTGTAGTTACTGTAATCTGTATCCTTGGTTCGTTTCAGATAAATCCTCATAATTCTTTAATGGATGACCTTAAACCGGGAACAACTCTTTATGATGACATAATGCTTGCAGAAGAAAAAATGGGATCGATATTGCCATTGGAAATCATTGTCAGTATAAAAGAATCCGATTCATCCGATATAGAGGATATAAAAGATCCCGAATTTCTACGCAATTTGGATCTTCTCCAGCAATTTGTATCCAGCATTGAAGATGTAGGTAAAATGGTATCTATGACTGATTATATTAAAGAATTTAACCGGGCTATGAATGATGGCAATAATAAGTTTTACAGTATTCCCCCGTCTAGATCAGCAATTGCTCAGACTATCTTGATTTATGGAGACGAGTTTAATTCATTGGTCAATTTTGATTATACGAAGGCACGAATTTCTGGAAGGGTGAAGGATATAGATTCCCGACGAGCAGCAGAAATAACAAATGATATCAATAATTACATAATGATACATATGCCGGATTATATGGATATCGAAATAACGGGCACCACTTTTTTGGCCCTTGCAACTAATGATCATCTTGTGAATAATCTGATTACAAGTTTTATGGCGGCGTTTGTATTGATCACAATCGTGATGATCATCCTTTTTCGGTCTGTACCTATTACTTTAATTTCCATTATTCCCAATATTATACCGATGCTTGCGATGGCTGCGATAATGGGGTATTTTAATATTCAGCTCAGACCGCCAACAGCGATGACCTTTGCTGTTGCATTTGGCATAGCTGTAGATGATACTATTCATTTCCTTATCCGGTATAGAATGGAACTGCCTGAATTGGGCTGGCATTATCGAAATGCAAATGATAGAACTATTATGACTACTGGGTTGGCAATGACAACAACAACCGGAATATTAGTTGCTGGATTTTTAATATTAATATTTTCCAGTTTTAGACCCACAGCTGATTTTGGATTACTTGCTGCATCCACAATTTTTGTGGCGCTAATTATTGATTTGACCTTTTTACCGGCATTATTGGGTCTGATTAAACCAAAAATAAGAGAAGATTGATTTCTATAATTACAGAAAACGGATAGAGCAATGAAGGTAAAAACTACATTTATTTTATTATTAGTTCAGTTTCTCTATGGAAATGAGATCCAATATTTCCAACAAATGGTAAAATATGAAATTGATGTTACTCTCAATGATTCGGCGCACACACTTTCCGCCTATGAAAGGTTGGAATACACAAATAATTCCCCAGATACACTTGAGTATATTTGGTTTCATTTATGGCCCAATGCCTATAAAAATGATTCCACGGCATTTGCTAAGCAACAAATAAAGAGTGGCAGAAGGCGGTTTATAGATTCTGATAAGGAAGACCGAGGTTTTATTGATAGTCTTAATTTTCTTGTTGATGGAATCGAAGTAAAGTGGGAAAACCATGCCAACTGGATTGACGTTGCAAAAATAATACTGCCCAACCTTTTACTTCCTGGTAAGTCTGTAATAATTGAAACACCATTTTTTATAAAATTGCCGTTAGTATTCTCTCGTTTAGGTCATTCAGGGAAGCATTATGAGATAACGCAATGGTATCCAAAACCAGCTGTTTATGACCATAAAGGCTGGCATCCAATGCCCTACCTCAATATGGGTGAATTCTATAGCGAATTTGGGATTTTCGATGTGAAAATTACTTTACCAAAGGATTACCGTTTGATGGCTACAGGTGATTTGGTGAATGGGGAAGATGAAATACATTGGCTCGATTCTCTTGTAGCTCAAGGTGACTCACTTCATGTCCTGCCAAAAAAGGAATTGAAGAAAAAATTGAAATTGATACAAAAGAATGCAGAAAAAGCAGAAACGGTAGATTCATCAGCAATTGAAATGAAAACATTGCATTTTCATCAGGAAAATGTCCATGACTTTGCCTGGTTTGCCGATAAGAATTGGATCGTGCGTAAAGGAGAACTACTTTTTTCTGATTCTACTCGAAATATAACTTTATGGAGTTTCTACCTACCAAAAAATGCAAAATTATGGGAAAATTCAATAGAGTATCTGCATGATGCAGGATACTGGTATAGCAAATTCTATGGTGATTATCCTTACAATCATATAACTGCTGTGGATGGCGATATGTCTGCTGGTGGGGGCATGGAATACCCAAACATAACAGTGATCTCTAGTGGAGGATCAAAAGATTTATTAGAATATGTAATTATGCATGAAGTGGGACATAATTGGTTTTATGGCATATTGGGCTCTAATGAGCGTGACCATACATGGATGGATGAAGGATTAAACGAATATAGTAATATTCGTTATTGGCAAAAAAAATACAAGGGTAGAAATGAGCAGATTATTGTTCAGGAATTTGTTCAGAATAAATTGGGGATTGCAAAAAATTTATCGATGAACTGGTTCACATATGCGGGTTATGCCAATAGCGGTAAGAGCAGAGATGCCCAGCCATTGAATCTAACTGCTGAAAAATATACTGGCGGTAATTACGGCCAGCACTATTCAAAGACAGCTGTATTTATGCGTTACCTGCAGCATTATCTTGGTGAAGATAAAATGGATGAAATATTACAGGATTTCTACCGGCAGTGGGAATTTCGTCACCCTTATCCAGAAGACTTAGAAGCCGTATTTGCTGCGCACCTTCAAGAAGATCTGGACTGGTTTTTTGATAATGTATTTGAAAACACAACCTATGTGGATTACGGGATTATAAAAACTGATGACAGTTTTCTTTTGCATAATTATGGGACATTTAACTGTCCTGTAGAAGTAGCTTTTTATAATGGATCGGGTCAAGAGATTCAACGGGATTGGTATTTTAAAATAGATAATAAAAAGAAGCTGAGTCCGCCGTCAGGTGCAGTCAATGCCCGTATTGACCCAGATCACCACATGCCTGATGTTAACCGCCGTAATAATGGTACACAGAAAGGACTTAACTTACATTTTGTTTGGGATCAACCAACCTACTTCAATTATGATTTAAATATTGTTCCTTGGTTTTTCTCCTATAATTACTACAACGGATTTACTCCCGGATTAACAATTTTTTCAGGTTTTACGCCTGGTTATGATGGTAGTGGAAATGCTTTGTCATTTCTTTATGATTTTGAGCATAAGAAGCCGGTTGGTGGTTTTTCAATTACACGCCCAATACGATCAATCAGTTTATTTCATGCAAGTTCTTTGAATATAAAATTGGATCGTGGATCTGGCAGGACCGGGTTCAATGCAAGAATTTCTGGCACAATCAAAAAACCAAATGTAGAAAGTCCTGTTGCCAGGATAAGTGCGAATCTTTTCTATCATTATCTTGATTCAACTGCTTTTGATCCATTTTTATATGATGGGGGAAAATTTCTTATAACATCACTTCGTTACAGTAAGAATTGGAAATTAAATATTGATTCGGAATTAACGTTTCGAGTAGGGATCAAAATGGGAAAAGATTTTGCCAGAAGTTTTCTATCGAGTAACGTTAAGTATCGATTTACAAAAAATATCGCTACAAAAATTCGTTTATTTGTAAGCGGGTATTTACTTACCAAAGATTTGCCCGCACAATACCGAACCTACTTAAGTGGTTCTATCGATCCTGATTTCGAACAAAATATTCTTGATCGAACAGGGTATAGTAAATCAATCCAAGTATTATCCCATATTTATTATGATAATGGTCCAGGTTTGCGTGGACTTGTACTAGATGATGAAGACAGACCGTTGGCAACAGAAAAAATGGCTTGGTCTTTACAAATAAATCAGGAATTACCCTATATACCAGGAAATATATTCTTCGATATTGGTGGTATTACGGAGCAGAAAAACCCTTTTATTGTGTCTGGTTTACGTTTTGGTCCATTATTGATACCTCTTTACCAAAGCTGGGAAATAAAGCATAAAATACCCAATAATGGTGAGTGGTTATATGATAGAATACGTCTGGTTATTGATTTGTCACTACCCGGGATAAATTTTTAATATTTATTAAAAAGCAAGGTTCATTTTTTTTACAACAAATTAAACGTAAATTCTGCCAGTATTTCTTAGTAATTCGAGAACATTTCAAAGCGGGGAACAATCAATCTTATGAAATGGGATAAAAAAACTTTTGTGGCTGATATGCGTGAAAAATGCAGCCGAGAAGTAGCAAAAATTGGCAACGATATTTGTGAATTCTCAGAAAACCACGCAGCAGATATTTCTTGGGGTCGTGGAAATGATCATGGAACATTGACTTACCGCTGCGATTCTGATTTTGGTTTACTTCCTTTATTCCATATGACCAGCGAAGGTCAATTAAATTTGCAGATTAACTTCCTACGCAGCAAGGATGTCACTAAACAGGTCTTGAGGGATATTACAGTTAAACTTGAATCGATATTTCTTGTTGAATTTGATGAGGAAATGTATCCTACGGACACATTCGAACCAATGAACGAATTATTCCATACATCCAATCAGGTAGATAAATTTCTACAAGCGATCGAAGGTTGTACATACAGATTGAAACAATAAAAAAAATAACAAGATTTAAACTAATAGCCCTGCAAAACCTATCGCAGGGTTTTTTTATTCTATTTTTGTAAGGTAAAAAGTGGGCTTCTCACTATTATTAATTTCATTAATATTATTCTTTATCGTCATATTAGCTATATTTATTGGCAAGCAGAATAGTAGTGACAATCCTTATGAAGATTTATCAATTGATGAATGGAATTGCCCGGAGTGCGGGTTTCTTGTACAGGTGGGCGAAAGATGCATTTATTGTGGTTATACTAAAGAAAATAAATGACCAATATTCATAATTCTATTAGTGTTATTATACCGGTTTACAATAGATGTATCCTAATTGATCGGGCCATCAAATCTGTATTGGAACAGACACTACCCCCGGATGAAATCATTGTAATAGACGACGGTTCTACTGATGGAATGGACAAGATTATTAAAAAAAACCATCCAGATATAATCTTATTAAAACAAAAGAATAGAGGAGTCAGTTGCGCACGAAATAACGGGATTAAAAATGCAAAGGGTGCCTGGGTGGCCTTATTGGATTCAGACGATGAATGGCTACCAAAAAAACTTGAGAAACAATTACTAGCTCTCCAGGATAATTCGAGTAATAAAATTTGCCACACGGATGAGATCTGGGTACGGAATGGCGTACGCGTCAATCCTATGAAAAAGCACCGCAAATACGGCGGGAACATCTATAAATATTGTCTTCCTCTCTGCGTTATATCACCTTCATCAATAATGATTCATAAAGATATTTTTAAAGATGTTGGACTCTTCGATGAAAATATCCCAGTTTGTGAAGATTATGATTTGTGGTTGCGCATATGTTCACGATATCCTGTGCTTTATTTACCTGAAAAATTGATCAAAAAATATGGCGGGAACGATGACCAATTATCGCGGCGATACTGGGGTATGGATCGGTTTCGCATTCGGGCGTTGGAAAAAATGATTAATGATCCAGTTTTATCAGAAAATGACCGTATGGCTACGGTAGCCACAGCCATAAATAAGGCTAGAATACTGCAAAAAGGACTTATGAAACATAGTCACGAAGAAGAAGCAGAAAAAATGACGAAAAAGTTAGCAGAATTAGAGGCCATATATGATTAATGTTTCCAATGTATTTTTCCTGAATATTTAAATTCACCTCCTATGCGAGTATATATACCTATAATAATATCCATTATGAGTGCGCACTTATGCAGTCAGAATTTGCCTCGTAATCTTACTGTAGAAGAACAAAGTCGTCTGCATGAAATAGGCACCAACAGAACCATTACTGATCCCCCGGACAGTATCGTTTACACACCAGCAGAATTTGATTCCGTAGCCGGTATCATTTTTGCCTGGGAAGCTTATTCAACGCTGCTGACTGAATTGATTAAAGAAGTTGCAGAAGAAGATACTGCGTGGGTCGTTGTAGATAATACAAGTGAAGAGAACTCGGTTAGTAATACTCTCTCTAATGCTGAAGTAAATATGGATCGCGTGGTTTTCCAAGTAATACCAACTAACTCAGTATGGATACGGGATTATGGGCCATGGTGGATAATTGAACCAGAAAATTCCCGGGCAATAATTGATTTGGTCTATAATCGACCCCGTCCGCTAGATGATGCATATCCGGAATCGGCCGCAGAGTATTTTGGTATCAATTATTATGGTTTAGGACTCATTGAAGCAGGCGGTAATATGCTGTTGGATGGACAAGGATCTGTAATCGTTTCAAACGTTATTTTTGATGGAAGCCAAGGATTTGATCCTAATCTAACCCAGGACCAGCTAGAACAATATTTTCTGGATTATTTTGGCGTGCATAAAGTAATAGTTACACCGCATTTAATAAATGATGGTACGGGACATATTGATATGTTTGTTAAACTGATTAATGATACGACAGTAATCGTAGGTGAATATGAGAACCAGTCCGCTGGGTTTTCTGGGAATTATGATATCTGTAATCAGGTAGCGACTCAACTAGCCAATGAGACTAATGGTGCAGGACGACCCTTCAATATTGTCCGTATGCCTATGCCACCATATAATAATGGAATAACCTATACCTATATTAACTCCCTTATTGTTAATAATAAGGTTTTGGTGCCGATATATGGGTTTTCCACTGAATTTGCAAATGACGATTCGGTCTTAGCCCTATATGAAACTCTTATGCCAGGAGTCGAGGCGGTTGGATTTGACTGTAACCAGATTATACCAGCCAATGGCGCAATTCACTGTATCGCCATGAAAGTTCCTGCCCTTCCAGAAACAATTGCTTGTGGGAATTTGATGGGTGACGTAAATCTTGATGGTCGAATTAACATTTATGATATTTTAAAATTAGTTGATCTTGCAGCAGGTGTAATCGAACCAGAATTATGTATTATGGAGTCTGGTGATCTGAACAATGATGGAATTTATAATTATTTAGATGTGTGGGAGTTAACCCAATTGGTGATGGGATTTTTAAATGCCTAAAACGATTATTTACGAGCCCATGACAACGATCACTGATGTACTAATTGCAATAATTGCGCTCTATTATGCTAGAGAGTTAACAGCAATATATTTGCATCAGTTACTCAATGTGCAATACCATTGGATTTGGACTTTCCGTATGCTTGCATTGGGTGCATTTTTAGGAGCAATTAGTCACGGAATTGGTCCTTACCTTTCACCCGTATTACAAGATTCAGTTTGGAAATTCACCACTTATTCCATTGGTATTATGAGTTATTTCATGGTGCTTACGATGTTGCACCATTTGTTTGATTATCCTGTTGTGTTACGCTGGCGCTGGATTTTGATCGCATTGATTATTATTTACCTAACAATAGTTACCATAAATGATAATTTTATCAATGTGATTCGATTTTATGTACCCCTGATGGTTATTGTAGTTATTGGATTATTTTATACTTGGTTGACTGTCAATGCTGATGGAACAGATATGATCATCTTAGGTATTTTAATTTCTTTTATTGCCGCAGGTGTTCAACAAAGTAGAATTGTGTTGCATGAGCATATGAACTATAATGATATTGCCCACTTTATTCAAATAGTCGCGATGTGGTATTTTTACCGGGGTAGCCTTGTTCTAAAAGATAATGTTTTATAATTCTTTTTTCAGTCTTCATCAATAATTTGCTGACTACCGACTGAAGAAGTAAATTCGCCAGCTAAATTTTCGAGGTAATCGTGGAAATAAAGGTTAAAAAAATTAATGCATTTACGAGGGAAATAGAGGTAAATGTTGCTTGGGAAGAATGTCGTGATGATTTTCAACTCACAGCAAAAAAATTTGGTAAAAAGGTGAGAATACCTGGTTTTCGTCCTGGTAAAATACCGACGAAGGTGTTAATGAATAAATTTTTACCAAATATTGAAGCTGAGTTTATCGAAGAGGGTGTTAATAAATATTACCGGCAAGCTCTGGAAGAAGAAAAACTAGTTCCGGTAAATAAGGCTGAAGTCAAGGATGTCCATTTTCATTTTGAGAAACATTTTACATTTAAGGCTGCGTTTGAAATTGAGCCTGAAGTGGTATTGCCAAAAATGAAAAAGAATTGTCTCAAAGTACAAAAGACAGAATACATATCTGATGATATCGATACCGATAATGTTATTGAGGAAATGCGCAGGTCGAGGGCAGAAGTAAAAACTGTAGAGGATGGGGCAGAAGAAGATCATTTTCTTATTGTAGATTTACAAAAGTTGGATCAATCCGGTGTTCCAATCATCGGCCAAAAACTTGAAAAACGATTTTTGCAGATTGGTGTGGATCCCTTCAGTGGAGATAATAAGTCAAGATTATTAGGATTAAAGCCTGGTGATACTACCCGAGTAGAATTACCTGATGATAAAGAAAATGGTGTTAGTAAATATGAGTTATCCGTAATCAATGTTGAGAAACAGGTTTTGCCAGAGATAAATAAAGAATTCATTAAAACTGTGGAACCGGATGCGACAGATGAATCTAGTTTTCGGGAAATCATAAAAAGTAAAGTGGATGATAGCTATGCCCGCCGAACCAATGAATCATTTGAACGACAGCTTGCCGATAGTATGATAGAATATGTAAGCCCAGAATTTGCTCCAGCTATGGTTGACTCATATCTTGATCATATCATTGAAGAAGCGAAAACACAGGAAAAAAAACAGGATTTGGACGAAGATAAAATTCGTGAATCGTATCGACTCGTGGCTGAAAGAAATATGAAGTGGTACCTCGTAAGAATGGCAATAATTAATAGCCAAAATAGCATAGCTGTCTCTAAGGATGATGTTGAGAAAGAAATAGAAAAACTTCTTGAGCGATCACCAGATCATGCTAAAGAAATAAAGAAATATTATAAAAAACCCAGTAACCGGCAGCGAATTGAAGACGATCTATTGGAAAAAAAGGTATTGGACTATTTAACCGAATTTGCCAAGATTAAGGATGTGAAAGTTCACACAAAATTACTTCGAGAAGAAGCAGCAAAAGAAAGGGATTAATAATGAAAAATAATGATTTAGCTCAATTAGTTCCGATGGTGGTAGAACAAACCGGTCGCACGGAGCGAGCTTATGATATTTATTCTCGTCTGCTCCGCGAACGGATTGTATTTCTTGGAACACCTATTGATGATTCAGTGGCTTCGTTAGTTATTGCTCAATTATTATTTCTTGAAGCCGAAAATTCCGATAAGGATATATTCTTATACATCAATTCACCAGGTGGATATGTTTCTGCCGGTTTGGGAATTTATGATACCATGAATTATATAAAACCAAGTGTGGCAACCATATGTATGGGGCAAGCGTCAAGTATGGCAGCGATCTTATTGGCAGGTGGAGCGGCAGGGAAGCGATCAGCGCTTCCCAATTCGCGGGTTATGATTCATCAGCCGCTTGGTGGAGCAGAAGGTCAGGCTTCTGATATTAAAATTCATGCAGATGAGATCCTCAGGCTGCGTGCAAGATTATCTTCAATTTTAGCGAAGAGTACAAAACAAACTTTCAGAAAAATTGAAAAAGATACTGATCGTAATTTCTTCATGAACGCCGAAGAGGCCAAAAAATATGGAATTATTGATACCTTACTCGTAGCGCGGAAAAAATGAAATCACCCAATAAAAAACACAACAAGACTGACAAGCAAACGAAAAACAATTCGCAACATAGGACACTGCCCAGACCTACCGAAATAAAAGCATATCTGGACCAGCATGTTATCGGTCAGGAACAGGCAAAGAAAATCATGGCTGTGTCGGTCCATAATCATTATAAGCGAATCCTTTTTCAGGATTTGGATGATGGTGTCAAATTAGAAAAAAGTAATATCCTGGTTCTTGGTCCTACGGGTACCGGAAAAACGCTGATTGCCCAGACATTAGCAAAATTTCTCTCTGTTCCATTTGCTATTGCCGATGCCACATCCCTAACAGAAGCAGGATATGTAGGGGAGGATGTTGAAAATATTTTGGTGCGCCTTTTACAGGTGGCCAACTATGACATCACCTTAGCTGAACAGGGTATCGTATACATTGATGAAATTGATAAAGTTGGCAAAAGGGCATCCAGCGCAAGTATTACCCGCGATGTGTCAGGTGAAGGCGTGCAACAGGCATTACTAAAAATTTTGGAAGGGACAATCAGCAATATACCACCTAAAGGTGGGCGCAAACATCCTGAGCAAAGCCTTATACCAATTGATACAGAAAATATTCTTTTTATTTGCGGAGGGTCATTCGATGGCCTGACTGATATCATTTCCAGACGTGAAGGAAAAGCAGAGATCGGTTTTACCAAGGACAATAAACAAACACTAAAGGTATATGACGAATCTTTAGATCTTCTGCGCCCTGAGGACCTAATTGAATTTGGATTTATTCCAGAATTAGTAGGACGACTACCTGTCATATCTACTCTGGAAACCTTAAATGAAGAGGCGCTATATAAGGTGCTAACTGAACCAAATAATTCTTTGATCAAACAGTACAAGAAACTTTTTCGCATGGAAGGGATTAATCTTGAATTTAGAAAAGTGGCACTGGACGAGATCATTACTCAAGCAATGGAACGTAAGGCAGGAGCCAGGGCATTACGCGCTGTTATGGAAGAAGCTCTGATGGACATTATGTATCAAATCCCTGATATGGATTCCGTAGATAAAATAATTATTACCAAGAAGGTGATTAAAGATGGAGCGAAACCGTTGTATCGCTACCGGAGAAAATCTGCCTAGCCAATTAAATATCGATAAAATATAGTACCAGGGTAATTTAATGAAGAAATTCAATTTTATTATTTATGCCCTAGTAGTAATAACAACATTAAATGCCCAGTCAGATCGTGTATCTGGAAAAATCAGGGGGCGTGTAGTTGATAGCACTTCAAAAAATCCCCTGGCAGGAGCCAATGTGCTTGTTTTGCCAGTTGGGAGCGGTCGAGGTACAATGACAAATGAGGATGGTGAGTTTGTGTTGCCAAATTTAATGACGGGTAGATATAATGTTAAAGTTTCCTATATGGGTTACGCATCAACGACCATTCAGGATATTGATGTTTCACCTGGTGGTACTACTGAAATATTATTTTCACTTACTATCGAAGCAATCGAAGGTCAAGAAGTCAATGTTGTAGCTGAGAGTATGGAGAATACTATCAATATAAAAACAGTTGTCTCGCAGGTAAAATATTCCGGTGAACAACTAAATAAAATGCCGGTGTCTAATTTTACGGATGTTATAGCAAATGCTGGGGGAGTAGTAAAAACTGAGGCTGGCAGGTCAAGAGGCATTCATATGCGCGGCGGTCGCAGTGGTGAGGTAGCGTTTTATGTTGACGGGATTTTGACAAATGATCCTGTCGATCGCTCGCAGGGTGTGCAAATTGATAAAGAAGCAATCGATGTGCTTACTATATCCAAAGGAGGTTTTTCAGCTGAATTTGGCGAGGCAATGTCTGGAATTGTAACTGTTATTACTAAATCGGGATCGAAGCAAGATATTTCAGGAAATCTAATTTTCGAAACAGATCAATTAGCAAGTAATAATTCCAATTACAATAATAATTATGGTAAATACAACATGCAATTTGGTGGGCCCTTCCCAGGACTAAAAAATTATTTGTCATTTTACATATCAGGATCTTATGTAGGTAGTGATATTACTAGTCCGCGCTCAATAAAATTGCCGCACAGTACTTACAAACATCCGATGGGAACTTTCAAGTTGACATTTTCTCCACCACATTCAGGATTAAATGCAGTTGTATCTGCGTCATATGAAGATAAGGCAGCCGAAAACTATAGCCATGGTATTAGTAAAGGAGATTGGTTAAGGGATTATTATAAGACTTTCGAAGGTAGCCGTCGGTTCAGCCTACAGATTCAGAATACCTTGGGTAAAAATACTGCATGGAGATTGATGTTATCTACATTTGAGCATCATACGAACTATGGATCTGGAGAAAATATTTCTTACAAAGATTTTCACTATTTATCTACAAGACTTGATTGGGTGAATTATGCAATGAAAAATGGTTGGTATGATCCAAATACTCGTAAATGGAAGGAATTGACTGATAATAATGGATTACCATTAATATCAGATAATTACTTTGTTATTGATGATTTATCAAGTGGAACAGAAAATAATCCAATTCAACTGAGTAGTCTACCATTTGAAGAACAGGCATTCTACTATTATTATTACACGCAAGGAAATCAATTCGATTTTGCAACTGGTAAATGGAGTTCAGAGGCAGAGAAGGTTGTTGCATATAATCAGCGCTGGCATGAAGCAGGCACTTGGTATATACCTGCTTATTTGGACCAAGAATCAAATTATTATGATGCAGTCGATACAACAGCATACTTTAAAGAATTTGATGAGGCTGAATATGCCAATTATTTGTTTGGGGATGACGATTTTCAAAGGAGCCATGATTTATGGTCATACCTTGGAAATATGCATAATGGATATTATTACGATAGAGATATATTCAATGTCTATACCTATGGGCCGGGTCGCCCACGGAGTCACAAATCTATTAGTTCGCATTCAAGTGTGGAATTTCAAATGAATACCCAATGGACCATTAGAAATGCAGTAAAATTTGGTTTTAAAGCAACAGCAAGTACCATGGATTATCGGGACATACAATTTGCAAATCAAAACCCATATTTTGATTCATATTATTATGAGCCGTTATCTGGGTCTGCTTATGCAGAGAATACTTTCGAAAATAATGACTTTATTCTAATGACAGGATTACGTTGGGATTATTTTGATCCCAATGTACAATCTCTGAAAACAAGTTTATTGGTTGATGAGGGAGTAGTTGAGCGTCAGCCTGCTGATATAAAATTAAAGTTAAGCCCTAGACTGGGTATTAACTTTAATGCTTCGGATAAAACTGCAATTTATACAAACTATGGTTATTTTGTTCAATTTCCCCAATATTCTGAAATGTACCAGAATGTATATGCCGATATATCAAGCGGTCTACCTCTTGTAGGAAATCCGAACATCACCCCTGAGGAGACCATTCAATATCAGTTTGGTCTGGCACATAGGTTTTCGGAGAGTTTGAGCTTAGAGATAGTTTCATTTTTCAAAGATCAAATGAATCTGGCAACAAATCGCACATACCCAGTTTTAATTGATGGTCAGGTTGCTACTGTGACCGTAATGGAAATGGAAGATTATGCCAAAATAAAGGGAATAGAATTCAAACTGAAATTGAACAAATTTAGCAATTTGACTGGTGATATTGATTATACATGGATGTCTGCCAAGGGTACTGGATCCAGTAATAGAGAGTACTATTATCTTTATATCTTTGATTCAGATCGGCCATTGCCGGTCAAAGAATATCCAATGGAATTTGATCTAACCCATTCAGTAAAGTTTAACCTTAATTATTATCTGCCAAAGAAAAACAATAGCAGTTTCACTGGTAAATTTTTCAGTGATTGGAATTTTAATATTCAGGGAAATCTATCTTCAGGCGCACCTTACACACCTACAGATATTTATGGTAAAGCACAAGAGATCGGTTCAAAAAGAATGCCTGGATATAAATCGTTAGATATGCGAGTAGAAAAATATTTCAACAAATTTAGTGCATATTTTGATATTAGAAATTTGTTCAACTGGATTAATACCACCTATGTATACTCCTACAGCGGAGAACCTGATACCAATGGTAGGCCTCCTGTTTTCGAAAGGAGCCGCTATACACAATACATAGGAGATACTAATCCTATTACGGGTAATATAATTTCATCGGCAGAAGAGGCTTATGATACCCATTTGACTTTGTGGAAAAGTTTGTTGAATAATCCGTATAATTATTCATCAGCCAGATTTTTCCATTTTGGAATAAACCTCTGGTTTTAATTTAACGTTATTTTCCCTTGATAATTTTTAGGTTTACTATCATCGCCTTTTTTGCATCCATCCTGATTGGTAAAGAAATTGTGCATTCAAATAAACAATTACCTATCAGAAAATTGTATAAAACAACCGACTATGATCAGGTACCAGATCCAGTATTATCTTGGGTTGGCGCTGGGTTTTTCAGTCAATATACTATTAGCAACACGGGCCAGAGTGGGGTTTTTGAACCTCCCCCGGGTTGGGATGGCTACAATGGTGAATTCCCTGTCGGCTATGGTGCATTTAATGGTAGAACAGGTGAATTTCCAAATGGCACCAATCAATTCTATACCTGGGGAGCTGGTTTGTGGATCGGGGGTAAATCAGAGTATTTCAATACACCAGAGGATAGATCAATAACTATCGGTAATAAAACTATTGAAAATGTCCGCGTAGCTACAACAGCATATTATTCTGAAATGAGTTCAATATCGAGACTCTGGCAGTCAAACCAACTTATTTCTGCAGTTTCTGATGGTAAACTGGAAGAAAATAAGGGAGATTATTTATTTGGTCAAAAAAACAAGGCGGTAGAAGAATATCAGGAAATATGGTCCTACTTTGAACCACAATCTGGAGATTATTATCATCCAGACTCTGATACTATTTTTCGCCTGGATTTTGAGAATATAAACAAAAGTAGAAAAGAATTTTTAGCCACCAGTTCTTTGGGGCTAGATAGTAGCTTGTTATTGCTAGACCCTTTTCGTGAAGATGAGAATGGTAATATTCGAGGAGATATCGTTTCGGATGAAGATACTTATTGCATTTTTGGGGATTACTTGGATGAAAGGGACGGCAAATTTCTCTGGAATAGAGGTTACGATACTCGCGGATTGGGGATCAAAGTAGAACAACGTACCTATTCCTGGACAACTGACGATTATTTATATATCAATTTTATAATTACAAATATGAATGATTTTCCTTTAGACAGTATATATGTTGGTTATTTTATGGATAATGATGTGGGCTATGCAGATGATGATTTAATTGGTTTTGATCGATCATTAAATCTTGGCTATTCCTATGATTCTGATTCGGAAGAATCAGGCTGGATTGCACCAGCTGGTTATCTTGGATCTGTGTTTGTTGAGTCACCAGTTGATTCCATAGGTGATCCATCAAAAGGAGTTCCACCTGCGGGCAATCAATTAAATGATTGGCAAATCGGTCTAACTGGTTTCCAGACATGGATTCGCTCCGATTTAGGTCAAAGTGAGGGACATCCTGGCGACGTCGATGATGACGAGATGGACCATATTAAATATTTTCAGTTATCAATGGTTGATAGTTTTGAAGTGTTTGAAGAGCCGCAAGATGTAAGGCAACTGGCAACAAGTGGGCCCGTCATTAGATTAGATCCAGGTAATTCCATCAGCGTAACGGTTGCTCTAGTCGCAGGATCTTCCTTATCTGAATTGAAAAAGAATACGCAATCAGCTATTGATAAATTTAATTCAGGTTATATCGGCGCAGAAGCTCCGCCATCACCAAAACTAAGCGCCCAGCCTGCTCACCAGGCTGTTTATTTATCATGGGATAATTTCCCGGAAACTGTGATTGATCCTTTCACTGGATTAGCTGATTTTTCTGGATATAGGGTATATCGGTCACTCTCAGGCCTGCAGAATGATTGGACTTTACTTGCTGACTATGATGTAATTGGTGATTCATCAGAGTGGTCAGGTATTGTTGAATATTCAAAAGGTACCTCAAATGCGATCTCTGAGTTTATAGGACCGTTGGGCTCAGGTGATATCAGTTCTAATCCATCTATTGATGCAATAGTGGACCGGTTTGTTGAAGCGGAATATACGATTGAATTAATGGATCATCAGATTGAGGTGAATGGCGTCACTACTGATACATTGAAAATGGTGATCTATAATGTGACTAATATGCAATCGGTCTTACCTCATATTGCGGCGATGACCATGGGAGAAGGTTTTAGAACTTATGCAGAATATGATAGTGTGGCAATGCAGGCTGGTAGTGGCACTTTATCAGATATTGAACTTTATCGCGATGGATATTTTATCTACTTAGATGGTTATTTTGTAAAATTATTAAATGGTGAGTATAAGGATCTTGATCTGGATGGGATAATTAGCGATACAGAAATTGCGCAACAGTCACTCAGTCCGCAGGATGGAGATATTTTTATTATTCGGACATTTGCTGCTCAAGAAATAGGTGGGCAAAGCGGTTTATCTTATACGTACTTGGATGAAGGATTAATTGATGGAATGAATTATTTCTATTCAGTTGTATCCTATGACAGAGGCGTGCCCATAGCAGATATTCCGCAATTAGAAAGCAGTCTATATCAAAATGTTATTATGGTTCGCCCTCAGCATATGGCTTTAGAATTAGCCGGTGAACCAAAAATTTCTGATTATATTCACTTTGGTCCATCTACAGGACAGTTTTTAAAAGCAATAACAAGCTATGAAAATTTGACAGGCCATCATTATGGAATACAGTTTTTCCAGGATAATGCTTCAATAACTGATAATGAATCAGCAGATTACGGAATTATTATTGATTCCACATTAGGAGAAGTTGGAATTGTGGAACCGCTGGATAACATCACTCCTGGTGCAGCATACACTGATACTTTAACTATAGTAGGCAGTGGGTCAGTTGATGATGGCAATATGACTTTACCTTTGGGTGTGATCGTTCCAGGGACGTTTAATTTGACTTTGGATGACCTTGTATTAACTGATCAAGGTAATGGCATAATTAAAGGAGTCAAAAATGGTGATACTATAATAGCTGTAATCAATTATGGCGATGGAATTATTAACTTAAGTGCGGAAATGACTGTAGGGTTGACGGGTGAAAATCTATCAGCACAGTATAGTTATAATCCGCTGATAATTAAATCGCTAAATACTAATAGTTATTCAGGAAAATTAATTCCTGAAACAGTATACGGCATTGGATCTACAAGTATATTAAATGACGAAATTATTATGCAAGACCATGGGTTTATTTTTATGATCACAAATCCTGTCCTCAGTATTGACTCAGTATACTGGAGTTTGGGTACTAATATAAGTGACATTTTCAAGTTTGATATGCGATCAACTTCGCTTGACCCTTATGATTATTACATAACTTTTTATGATCAATCGGATTCGATCGTGGCTGATACATCTGCAATTGGATATTTTCGTTATAATAATAATGGTGATGATTCATTTTTTTCTCAGCGAACACCGATTAGTATTTACAACATGACTTTGGGCCAAAAAGTATGGAGTTACAATGTGCGCCGTGCCCAAGATAAATATTATTTGTGGTGGATAATGGATGAAGATGCTGGAGCCAATATCAAAAATGAGTTTCGGGTTCTTACGAAGCAAGCACAGGATAATGTTGTCTTAAATCCCACAAGTTTCGAAGTGACCTTTTTACCATTTGATGAGAATATTGTAGGTGGCGATGCTCTGGCTTATCCTGATGGGCCTAACGCTGAAACTCCAGATACATTATTTATAAATACGTCTAGACCTCTAACTGTTAATGATGAGTTCAAGTTTTATACTGTTAATATGCTTGATACCTTGAGTCGCGCATCATTGAACGAAGTGAAGGTTGTTCCCAATCCCTATATCGTTAGAGCCCTATGGGATCAGAATCGGTTTACTCAGCATATTGATTTTCGCCATTTACCAGCAACTTGTACAATTAGGATTTTTAATGTTGCGGGTGAGTGGATTGCTACACTGACAAAAGATGGAATCGTAGGGAATAATGAGGTCTATGATGAGGAAGGTTCTATATCCTGGGATTTGAGAAATTATGAAGGATTGAAAGTAGCCAGTGGTTTATACCTATATCAACTTGAAGGTGAATTACTTGGTAAAACTGTCTATAAGGAAGGGAAAATCGCAATTGTATTAGGTCCCTAGTTATGAAGATATCTTTACATAAAATAATAGTTGTTGGATTGCTAATAAGTCATCTAATTATAGCAGGACAGGGTAGCGCTGGTGCAAAATTTCTACAAATTAATGCTACTACAAGAGGTTCAGCAAATGGTGGTGC
>Ga0257107_1000317_pt1 | contig 18658 bp, 23 predicted proteins | sample LP_taG_2_FD_190178 | JGI IMG/M metagenome (GOLD analysis project Ga0257107, IMG submission 190178) | Marine microbial communities from Northeast Subartic Pacific Ocean, Canada - LP_J_2011_P26_500m | ecosystem: Environmental > Aquatic > Marine > Oceanic | place: Canada: Northeast Subartic Pacific...
TTTCATTTTCATTTTCATTTTCATTTTCATTTTCATTTTCATTTTCATTTTCATTTTCATTTTCATTTTCATTTTCATTTTCATTTTCATTTTCATTTTCATTTTCATTTTCATTTTCATTTTCATTTTCATTATTATTAGAAATATTTGTGTTATACGTAATATCACTCATATCTGATATATCAGATGCTTCAGACTCGGATGAGTCTACTACAAATACATTGTTATTTTCTGATAGAGGTTGCCATAAATTAACTTTATGACGACATATTGGACAAGAATTTTTTCTTCTATACCATGATGTAATACAATTTGTATGAAAAATATGTTCACACATTAATTTGCATGGTATATTAGATTTGTCTTTATAAATCCAATTTCCAATTCTACCATCTGATAATTTTTTTATACATTTTGGTTTTCCAAACATTAAATCTTGGCAAATTCCACATATATTATTTCGTAATTTTTTAGCATATATTTTTTGTTCTTCGATTACTTTATTTACTTCATTTTGCATCATAGAAGTATTTTGTATTTCAAGTTCTATTAAATTTGCTCTATAATTTCTTGTTTTTTTTTGTCGTAATTCAAGTAGATTTTTTTTTTTAATTATTTTTTGTTTTAATTTACAAACTTGCTTTTCTATAATATGTTCTTCAGTAAGTGATAATATATAATGATTTCTTTGTTTGAGATAATTAGATTTATCAAAATTTTCTGCAAATGTTTTATTTGAGAAAAATGAATCAGATAATTCTAAATGTTTATCATCAGTTATGGATGTTATATTTGGGAATTCCATTTAGTATTATATATTATAAAATTTAAAAATTGTTGTTATTATACGAAAATATTTATATTTGAATCTGTTTTATTTTACAGATTAGTCGATATAATCATAATGTCATATTATGATAAAATTTCTTTAAAATGGATAAGGAAAGTAACATTAATTAACGTATTCCCTCTAAATATGAAGTATAATCGTCTTTTAATGTCTTTTCCGAAATATTTTGATGTGATACATTATAATTTAAACGTTCATATGACAATGTCAAGAAATGTGAATAAACAATTATCTCATCGTCAATGGGGTGATTTATTTAATATTTTGCAATCAAATAATATAAGAGTTGATTTAATTCCACCCAAAAAGAATTTAGTAGATATGGTATTTACTGCAAATGGTGCTTTGATTTATAAAAATTTAGCTATAGTATCAAAATATAAAGCATTACCTCGGCAGGGTGAAACAGAATGTTATGTAGATTATTTTAAAAGTCAAAATTATGATGTATATAAAATGCGAAATTATTTTGAAGGAACTGGGGATGGTATTTTTTCTCATTCAAAAAACCATTTATGGTTAGGACATGGTTTTCGTTCAGATAGTAATAGTTCTAATGAAATAAAAAATGTTTTAAATGATGATGGTGTAAAAATTCATAGTTTAAAATTAATTCGTCCGGAATGGTATCATTTGGATACATGTTTTTGTCCAATTGGTGATGGTAAATTATTATTATTTGATAAGGCATTTGATGATGAAAGTTTAAATGAGATATATAGTGTTTATGATGATAAAGATATTGTAAATGTATCAGAAAATGATGCATTAAATTTTGCTTGTAATTCAATTTGTATTGGTGATGATAATCATAGTATTTTAATTGGTCATAAATTTTCAGATGAATTAAAAGAGAGAGTAAAAAAATTGGGCATAACAAAAATAATAGAAAATGATATGAGTGAATTTTTATTGAGTGGTGGTTCTGTCCGTTGTAGTGTTTTAGATGTTGAAGTAAGATAGATATGTAAAAGTAAAATTGAAAATTAAAGATTATATTAAAATGGATGATTTTAAAACTATAAGAGAGACACTTGGTATGGATAAAAATTCTTTACCAGATGATGTAAATAATATAATCATAAAATTTATTTTAAAAGAGAGTAGTTTAACTTTTGCTAGATATGTAAAAAAAATTTGTAATTCTTGTAAACAAAATTGTCATAAATATTATGTTTACAAGGAAGGAAAAATTCATAATGGTAAGTGTCGTAAATGTATGAAAAAATATTTGATGAAGAAATGGAAATCTGTATGTAAGGAAGATCAAATCGATGATGTATTAAATTCAACAAATACAACAGCATATATATGTGATATAATAATTCCAGTAGTTGATACAAATAAGAATTGGTATATATATATGGAATTGGAAGATCCTTTATATTTTTTACAAGATTTTGCTGGAAAAATTACTTATTGAAAATTAAGTAAAATTTAATCCATTTGTTGGCAATAAAAATATTACGAATTTTTTTATAAAAGTTGTGGTAGTATTGGTTCATTATTATTATTATATGCGTCATATAAATCATTATCATCTCTATGTGGAAAGATTCTTTCATATGGTGGTTTTGGTGGTGAGAATTGTTGATAAGTGTGTTTATCAGATTGTGTTAATTGATGATATCTATTATCATCTGATAATTTTTGATAAGGTGAATCAAGATTAAATTCTTGTGATGATTCTTCACTATTTTTGTGTGATTGTTCTTCATCATTTAATAGAGATTCTGAATTTTCTTGTTTAAGGAACATTTTCATATTAATTACGATAATAATAACAAAAATTTGGAAGCAAATTGGAAAAAAAATTGCCCATAATTCTAAGTAAAGAGAGTATGTAAATAGGAACAAAGCCCCGATTAGATATGATAATATCCATTTCCATGTGATATTTTTTGTTTTTTTTATTTTGTAAGTTTTAATACTATGGAATAGCATTTCAGAAATTAGGATAAGATAGCCGAATAATCCAAGTATTTGAAATATTCCATTTGGTGATTTAAACCAATTAGTGATATCTTGAAACATTTTAGATAATGTAAATAACTTAGATAAATCTATTTTAATTATTTTTAATTATTTAAAATTGAAAATAAAAAATAAATATAAACAAAGATGATATAATGGGTAATATTTTATTTGTAGCAGCAAATAGAAAAAAGAAATATTATTATGATATAAATCATAATAGTATTTTTGAAAAACTATTAAGTCATAGTAATAACAATAATGATATATATGAATCATGTACATCATGTACATCATGTACATCATATACATCATATAAAATATTTGAGAGATATGAAACTGTATATGAAAAAAAAAAATTCAAAAAAAAAATAAAAAAGAAAAAAAGGAATAAAAAAAAATTTAGATTGAAAAGAATAAATTCCAATAATTTTTCAGATTCGGAATTTGAATCTGAGTCTGAGTCTACATCGGATATTGAAATTTCATATTTAGATTATTACGATTTAACAAAAAAGTGAAATTAAAATTTAAAAAATAAATAAATAAATAAAGATGATATGTGAACAATTTTCATTTGTTTCTAAGGATATTTATGATATAATTGTATCATTCTGTCCTGAAATTTATGTTCGAGATTGTTTAAATGTAATAAAGAGAATGCGAATGGAAATAAATGATTTAGATAACGAAATCAAAAAGAAGCGTCGGAAGATAGATAGTTATAAGTCTTCAATGAAAGAATGGTGCCCGCATTCAGAATTACACCAAGAAATTTGGTTTGATGGTCATAAAAATAATAGAACATATAGTTGTATTTTATGTAAATGTGATATAGATTGGAATGAACGATTAAAAATAACAGACTATAAAATAGTATCGTATTCACGATGTTAAATTCATATAATTTTAAAATTGAATAATATTAACATTATATCAGTTGAAACTACAATGAACATGTATCGTGAAAATCTTATTAATAATAATGATAGCGAAGAAAGTAATAATAGTTGTTGTTTATATAAATGTTTTATTTTTATAAGACGTTATATAATAATATTTATTTTAATAGTTTTGGTTGATTTATCATTTTATATTTATGACAAATATCCTCCATATTCGGAATATCTTGCCCTTGGTGGAATAGGAATTCTCCCAATGATATTATTATTTTATTTATGTATAATGGAAAATAGAAATCTTAGTAATGAAAGGAAAAGACGAGAAGAGTTAATAGATGTTATTTTAGGAAATAATATTTTAACAATAGAAGATGATCTACAACATATTCGATGTTCTATTTGTTTAAAGGATATCGAAGTAGGAGATACTTATACTAGTTTGAAATGTGATCATATGTTTCATACAGATTGTATAAGAACATGGTTTTGCATAAAGACAAATTGTCCATTATGTAGAGAAAGAGATTAAATATTATAATAACAAGTCCAGTTTAGATAACTGCAATTATTACAAGTACAATAATAACTACAACAACAATGCCAACTGTCCATAGAACACAACTATTGGACATTTTATCTCTCCATGCTTGCCATCTAACTTTTTTTGCTTTTTTTTCAAATGATTTAGCATTGCCTTCTAATTCTTTTGATTTAATTTCAAGTTCTTCTAAATTATCGCCTCTTTCTAAAGCAGAATTAATTGCTACACTAACTTGTTCTTTTGATTGAACAATTTCTAATTCAACTTCTTGAATTTTATTTTTGGTTTTCTCTGTCATAATTTAAGATTATATGTATTAAAAATGAAGTTTCAATTTTTTTTATTATATAATATTTTATAATATTTTATAATATTTATCTTGTCCATTTTTTAATTTGTTTTTGTATTTGAATATTTCTTTTAGGTTGTGATAAAACATTATTGCTACTATATATACGAAGGATATTTTCGATAGTTTGTTGTAGGGTAGTAATTTCATTTTCAAGTTTTTTTATTTTTTTTTTAAATTTTTTTTGTTTTGGTTTAATCTTTTTTTTCTTTTTATTCAAATTATTAAATGCATTGTTAAGATTATTTAAAGTTTTTTTAAGATCATCAGAATGAGATTCTACAGAGTATATTTTTCTTGGAGGTATTTTACAAGGAGTATTGTTTGTAGGTAATTTACAGAAGTTTTTTTCATCAATTAATTTTTGACAATAATTACAGGAGTTACCACATGTTCCTTTAATTACTGGTTTTCTAATAACTTTTGTAGTTTTTTTTCTGAATCTATCTTCATAATAAGGTATATCACAGTAATCATTGGATGGCAAAGGTTTTAATTTTAACATAATGATATTATATAATAACATTATTTTTTAATTTTGAATAAAATATTTATAATAAATATAAACAAAAATGCCTGTATCAAAAGATATAAAAAGTGTAAAAAAAGTTGGTGGTAAAAAAAAGCCATCAAATCTTTCCATCAAATCTCCAAATATGAAAAAAGAAATAAAGTTAGTATGTGATGTTTGTAAAACAAATGGATGGGTTATTCAAAAAGCAACAATATCTCGTGGCCGTGTAGCAGCTTATTTTGATATGGAATGGGTTTTTGATAAAACGGTAAGAACTTGTACATGTATAACTTGTGGTAATATGAAATGGTTTGCTAAGAAAGATTTTATAATCGTTAAAAAATAAAATTTTAGATAAAATCTAGTTAAAAATTGAATTATAGATACAAATTATAAAGTGTTATGAATAAGTTAGTTTATTTTTTAATATTATTATTAAATATATGTGCTCAAGGTGTTACTGTAATAAAACCTCCTGAAATTTCTGGAATTTATGGTCATTCAACAGCATCTTTTGGTCCATCATCTGGTAATTATTATGTAAATAGAACATTATTAGTTTTTTTGAAAGATAATAGGTATGGTTGTTTACCTAATTCAACAAATATAACAAATAAGATAGTTATTGTAGAAAAAGGTAGTTGTTCATTTTTTACAAAAGCAAAAAATATACAAGATTCTGGTGGTATAGCAATAATAGTAGGTAATGATGTTTCAAGTAGTATTGTAAATAATTATGGATATATAAGAATGACAACAATAAATGGTGAAGATAAGAATGAGATTAAAATACCATCTGTTTTTATTCCAAATGAGGAATATAAATTTTTATCAAATGATGCTTCATTTGAGGAAACTGTAGTTACGATATGTAAAGATGGTGAGATAGATCCTAATGATGGATTTGAAGATTATTTACATAAATTAGAATATGTTGTGTTAATTACATTAATAATGATGGTTTCATGTATATGTTCATTTCTATGTTTTAAAATGTGTGGGTGTATAGATAGATGTCGTGATATTAATTATCGTCGTTTTCGAATGAATGAGATAATAGAGGTTGAATGGTCTGAATTAGTTTGTGAAGAGCATGGTATTCATAATAATACTTGTGCGATATGTTTATCGCATTTTGGTATAAATAGTGAAGAAAATAGTGAAGAAAATAGTGAAGAAAAAGTTGAAGAAAAAGTTGAAGAAAAAGTTGAAGAAAAAGTTGAAGAAAAAGTTGAAGAAAATAGTGAAGAGAATATAATTCAAATATTTAATGATAATAGAATGGTTAAAATATTTCGATGTAAACATGCTTTTCATCCGGATTGTATAGATCCTTGGTTTGAAAATCATAATAAATGTCCATTATGTAATGAGGTATTTATTGATGATTTAGATACAAATTATAAGAAATTTATCCGATGGAATCAAAGTTGTAGTAGAAATACAATAAATATGAGTATAAGCTTTGGAAATAGGATTGAACAAATGGTAACAAGAATTTATAATAGTATAACAAATTGTCCAATTAATTGTTATAATTATTGTTGTTGTCTTCGTTCTCGCCCTCGTTCTCGCCATCGTTCTCACCATCGTTCTCACCATCGTCCTCGTTCTCGTCCTCGTCCTCGTGTGGTAAGAGAAGATTATCAGCAATTGTAAGAATTATTAAATTTCATATAAGTTGAATTAAAAATATAAAAATTGAATTTCTATATTTTTAATTAAAAAATCTAAAATATGAAAAAATCTGTATCGGAATTATCACTTGCAAATATTGCAACAAATGATTGTAATAATAAGTATAGTTTAATGATTAAGAATGCTGGTTGGGATATTCACACGCATATTCATCGTCATGAATATGCGTCAAAACTTTTATCTCGTAAATTTTCAGTAGATGATTATGGTATGTATATTATCCAATTATTTCATATTTACGATACCATGGAAGTTTTAATTTCTGAATCAACAAATTCATTGCTTATGAAATTTTGGAAATTATTTGGTGAAAGATTAAAACGCACAGATTTATTAATAAATGATTTAGAATATTATTATGGTAGTAATTGGAGAAGTAAATTGAATGAGAATAAATTATATGCGACTGATTATTATACATCACGTTTAATCAAAGTATATAATAAGAATCCGTATTTATTATTAGCTCATGCTTATATTCGTTATTTTGGAGATTTAAATGGTGGTAGAATTGTAAGAAGGCGTTTTTTAAAAAATAATAATTTAGCAGAAGGTATGTATTTTTATACATTTTCCTCAGATTTGAAATTATTGAAAAAAGATTATCGTTTATTTTTAGATAAGCTTGGTTGGTTATTATCAGATAGAGAAAAGAAATTATTTTTGGAAGAAGTCAAGGAAGGATATTTATTAAATTATTCATTATTTACGGATTTATTTATGTCACATAAGAATGATAAAACAAAATATAAATGTAAAGTTAGTTCTTTATTAAATGTTGTTCAGGTGAATTCTCCTATATTTGGAATGGTAATATTTGTTTTAGTATGTTGTTTTACATATCCGTTATTTTGTGTTGAATAGTGGTAAAGTTTCTTTAGTAAATACTTTAAAATTTATATTATTTGGATTTATTTTTTTAAGTATTGATTTTGGATATTTGATATTAATTTTTTTAATATTGACTTTAGTTTGTTGTAACATTTCTTGACACATAGAGAGCCATACATGTGTATCTGGAAATATATTATCCGAGTTAAAATCTAGTTCCCAAGGTGCGTCTTGTCCAAAATAATGAATTACTGATATTTTGGGGCATATTTTTGTTTTTTGTCTTTGGTAGTAAATTGATTTATCATCACAACATTCATTTCTATGCCATGGTATGAATTGATAGCATTGTGGTAGATTATACCATGATAGTTGTGGTCCATGTTCATATATACTCATAAAATACGCAATAGATTGTTCATCGTGTCCAGAATAGTTATTTTTGGAGAAAGTATCAACAATATTTTTATTTTTAAGCATTTGTTTGTATTTATTAAAATGATCTTTATTAGGATATAATAAAACAGCTGATGCGATTAATACATATCCAGATTTAGTTAATGCTTTTTGAATAAGATTTGGATTTATTATTTTTTTGCGACCATAATAATCTTTTATTTTTGAAAATTTAGAATATTTATTTGACCAAGGATTATAAAATGTAGCACTAATTTTTTTTTTATCAAAAACCGAATCTATGTTTTGGGTAACGATTGTATCAGCATCTAAAAAAAAAACTTTTTTATATTGTGTAAGATTTAGTATATTCCATTTGGTATAAGAGACATCAATCCATGTTTTATATAACTCTTTCTGTCTGGTAGTTTTTAATTTTGGTCGTTTTACTCGTATATAATTAATTTCAATAACTTTTGTACATATTTTTGCTAATTCTTTGCGACCAATATCAGTAACGTCGGGGGTAACTAAACATATTAAATTATATTTGGTATTAGTTCTTTTTACAGAATATGCAGAAACTAGAACTCCTGGAATATATCTGTCTCCTTTAAATATTGTCCATACATATGCATTTTCGGAAGGCATTGTAATATTCTTATAATTAATATATATATTAATTGTATTTGGATAAATATAATTAAAATAGATAAAATTTCTATAAATATTTTTTATATCATATTAGTTCGAACTTGTAACTGGATATGGAAAAAATTATAAAATAACAATAGTATCATAATAAAAATTATGATATTATGTATATACCTACAGATATTCAAAAATTGATATTATCATTTTTGCCGAAAAAATGTGATTGGTGTATGAGACATTGTAATTATGAAATAATAGATTACAGAACAAAAATATGTTTAGATGAAGACCGAGAAGATATTACAGAAAATGCATATATTTGTCGTTTATGTAAAATCGGTACTTTTAATTTTGATAGAAAATATATATGGATAAAAAATTTAGGCCAATCACGAGAAGGCGAAATAATATCCTTCTATCCTCAAATGCACGTGAAATCATATGAACATGTGCCTTATGGTAATATTATAGATGAGCCGATTCGTAGTATGATAGATGTGCGTAGAGAAGACAATTCTTATTTTGAATAATGGTTGATAGCATTTTGAACATATTTTTCTTTATGTTCTTCTGATAGTGCAGCCCATAAGTATTCAAATGATTGCCATTTTTCAAAGATATAATTTTCATCATATTTTTCAGTTTTTTTTTCAAATAATTTTTCATATTGAAAAAATTTACTGGTATTCCAGTAATAGCGAATAACTAGGTCGATATTTGAGGAAGTAATGCGATTCATAATTATTTAATATAAATTGATAAATTTCAATTTTTAAATTTATATTAATTAAATAAAAAATTATTTTTTCCGTTTACATTTAATGATTTGTGCTAATCCACTTTTAAGTTTTTTACCAGAATATTTATATCCTTTTTTTAATTTTCCTTTTTTTCCTCCACTTTGGTGAATCCCTTGATGTTTTCTAGTTTTACCACCTTTTTTTAAGTTTATTATCTCATATTCTGAATTATCAACATCATTTGTGTTGAGTTCTGACGCGAATTTTGTTTTACAACAAGGAAATCCTTTTGTTGTAAAATATTCTGCCATTCCTTTAGGACACTTTTGATGTCTAACGTTAATCCCTTCTTCGTCGCGATATTTAGATTGATGTTGGCGGAGGTTAACAGGACAATCATTCTTATTAATTTTATATGCTTTTACATCGTTTTCAAATGATATTTCAGTTTGTTGTTTTTCTTCTTCTCTATTGTTGTTATTATTATTCTTTGTTGTTTCAACTCCAAATCTACCTAATTTTTTAGAGGACATTTGTTTTTCTTCTTCTCTATTGTTGTTATTGTTGTTGTTGTTGTTGTTATTATTATTCTTTGTTGTTTCAACTCCAAATCTACCTAATTTTTTAGAGGACATTTGTGTCAATATTATATATTATAAGATATATTTTTTTTTCCGTTTACATTTAATGATTTGTGCTAATCCACTTTTAAGTTTTTTACCAGAGTATCTATATCCTTTTTTTAATTTTCCTTTTTTTCCTCCACTTTGGTGAATTCCTTGATGTTTTCTAGTTTTACCACCAGTTGTTGGTACTTTTGGGATAGAATTTTTAGCCAGCCCCAATCGATGTGCTCTTTCTGTTATTCTTGTTTTAAATTCCAATCGATGTTTTTCATTTGATAATATATATCCTAGTTTATTTTTTTTCCAATTTTTAATATCATATCTCAAGAGAGCAAAACTATCTCTTTTTATTCCTTTTTCCGCAGATGTGGCAGTTGACAAAGTTAATACTGGGTATACTTGACATTTATCTTTATGTGTGTTATCAAATTTAGATATATTTATTCTATATAAATATGAATCTGCTTTTTTATCTAACGTAGTATATTCTCTATTTTCTTGGAAATGAATAATATTTTGAAATGCTTTATTTCTATATTGTAATTTAATACATTCTCTCCATTTGGAGTTATTTTCACTTTCATTAATATCTATCATAGTATAGTCATATAAATTGTTTTTTTTTAAATCTGGACTACTGAGTAGTTTAGTATTTTTATAATTATCTTGATGGCCTCTCATAATAAATCTTATATTATTTTTTTCCATATATTTTCTTGTATCGTCTATTCCAAGTTGTATCATTGTGCCACGATTTTTGTCACGACTTGTAGTCATGTTTTGTTTTTTACTTTGAAAATCATTCCATTTGATTGATTTTGCGAAGTTATAGTTTATTGGAAAAAAACATGTCTTATTGTTTTTTAAAAATTTTGAAATGTCTAATGAAAAAGGAGATTCATGTCTTATATCATGATAGTCACGTTCATGTATTCTATCATTTTTTACATAGGTAATAGGTAATCCTCCATGGCAACACCAAATCCATTGTGAATCGCTTTTGGATCTAACACATATTGCTGATGGGAATTTCATAAATAATTCTTCAATATGAAAAGTAAGTTCATTCAAGATACGATCATCTTTAAATTTAAGTTTTAATTCATCACCAAATTGGCGATTCGAATGTACTCTCATTTCTTCATGATTTCCTTGAATAATGAAAACTTTCTCGTGATTATGATATTTTAATAGTAATATAGTCATTAAATTTTCATATCCTAGATATCCATAATCAACAATATCGCCAAGAAATATCATATAAAAATTTGATTTTAAAATTTTAAAATTATTGTCAATAATTCCAGAATATTTTAATCGTAATATATTTCTCATAGTAGTATGAAAAGAACCATGTGTATCTCCACAAAAAAATATTACACTTTTATCAGGAATAATAAGTTTTTGTATATGGAATCTATTAAGTCGATACTTGTTCTTTTGATATTCGCCCGATAATTTATCTTTATACTCGTGGGAGGAAATTTCAGCGTCAGGCGCGTTGAACAGCGTGTCGTATAGTGAGTGTGTTGTTTCAACTCTAAATCTCCCTTTTTTTGACTTGTTACTGATATCAATAGCATTTTTTTTTTTCATAGATTCTTGTATTTTCGATAAAACTTTTTTTAATATAGAAAAGGGTTCTTTTGTTTCGAATTGGAATTCATCTTTATAATCCCTGAATAAATTTTTTTTTTCATAGATTATTTTGTTGTAATGGTCCTTACTTATTCGTGATGGATATTTAGAAAATATTTTTTGTGTTATGTTATCAATAGTAATTGTATTAGTTATCCTTTTTTCAATTTTGAAAACTTCTTGGGTTGGATATGGTTCATAATTAATTTTGGCATCCATAAGATCACAAGATCTATAGTATGTTTCTTTTTCTTCGTTTTCATAATCATCTTTAATAATCCCACATTTTTCGTTTTTGGATATAGTAGTAAACCATAAATTATTGTCATATTTATTTGAAAGTTTGTATTCATATATTTCTAAAATTGGTGGGTTTCTTTCTTCTTTTTCTTCCTTTTCTTCTTTATAATTCTCGTTTGATGACATTATTTATATATAATATATAAAGATATTATTTATATTTTTATGTAGTTGCTTTGGTATGTTTCATCATAAGATAATCACCAGCAATTACATCTTCATATTTAGACATTCCATTAATTTTACAAGATTCGAATGTTTGTATTATTGTATTCGGATTTGCATTAAAGAAAAAAGCAATTGATTGTCTTCGATTATTAATTCCATTCTTTATTTTTGGATTAACTACACGATGAACAGTAGATTTCCATTTATCATTTGTCCATCTTTTGAATAAATCACCAATATTAATAATGAAGCATTCTTCAGGGGATTTAATATCAATCCAAGTATTATTTTTTGATTGAACTTGTAGGCCGTTCTAGCCTGTATTTTTATATGCTTTTTTTTCTGCTTCTTCTGCTTCGATATTGTGTTTTCTTCGATAATGTGCCTTTAGGTAATTACGAGATTGTAGTTTTTTATGACAAATGTCGCAAGTAAATTTTTTATTTTGACATTTACCAGTTTTAATATGTTCTTTTAATTGTTTTTTATTAGCACAGATAAATGTACAATGAGGGCATTTTCTTTTTCTACATTTATTAATATGTTTATCTAAATGACCTCTACTTGTAAATTTTTCATCGCATATGTGGCATGACCATGTATCCTTACCACAAACATTTTCTTTATGAGATTCAAGTTGTCTTTTAGTACTTAATGTATTTCCACACTTATCACATTTAAATTTTTTTTTATTACCTATCTTTGATTTTTCAGATTTTTGTTTTATTTTAATTGCTTTTAATTCTTTTTGTGATTCTTTAATTAATTTCTCTAGTCTTTTTTTCTTTTCTTCTAAATCAGCAACATTTTTATTGTTTTCTTGCTCATTTTCAGTTGAAACGGCAGACATAGTTATATGTATATGCTATATATTTATCTTTATCTTTATTAATAAAAATTTCTATTTTAAATATTTATAAATAACAATTTTGTTTGTTTAAGTTTCGTTCGTCGTTTCGCTTGTTTCGTTTCAACTATTCGTTCGTTAGTATATTAATGTATAATTCATTATTTGAAACCTACGATTATAAAATATTTTTTTTAATGTTCTTAATTTCGTGTGTGGGGTAATTAGTAATTTTTTTTATTTCTTTATTATCATCTATATTGCTGATTATTAAGTAAGTTTCAAATAATTTTGCGAGTAATAATCCTTCATCTTTAAGATAGGTATCATTAATGGTTGTTTTATTTTTTTTATATTGTTTTAACAATTCATTTTTAAGTATAACCTGTTTATCAAGAATATTTTTGATAGAAAATTTACCTCTGTCATATTTTTTTTGAAGAAATTCAGTAACATCTTTTTTATTTTTTTTCTTTGTGACTAGATTTTCATAATCTTTAAATATTCCAAGTTTATCTTCGTCAGTTATTTTCTTTCCTTGTTTTTTTGGTTTAATAATTTTAACTTTTTTAAGAGTTTCCAAACCTTTTCCAAATTCGAGTTCAGCAATAATAGGCATAAAGTAGTCGAATGATTCTTTATTTAGTTCAAATCCCCATGCTTTTCTGCCTAAATTAAGTGCAACTTTTGCAGTAGTGAAGTTACCCATAAATGGATCAAGAACAATATCTCCTTGATTGCTAGCATATAATATAATTTTTTCCAGTAATGCTTCAGGTAATTTATTACTATTTTTCATTTGATTAGGTGCAAATTCTTTGTTAATATACCAGACATCTTCCATATCGATATTAAGTAACGATTTTTTTTTTTCATTTTTTTCTTGTGGTCCAAAACGACAATAAGTATTAAAAGTTTGTCCTTTCTTTTTTTTACCTAAAACTAATATATGATAATGAGATGAGACGTATTTTTTTTGTGTAAATACACCGAAGTTAAATCTCCAAATTACGTGATTGATAGTATGTAAATCGTTTTTCTTAATAGCGTTTAATATTTCACCTAATTTACTCCATCCGGAAATTATATATATTGTTCCAGTATTTTTTATGATTCTTTTACATTCTTTAATCCATTGATAAGACCAATCTTTATAATTTTCTGGTGCATGAACATAGCCATCAATAACATTATCCTTTCTGTTATAATGTTTTCCGAATGTTGCTTCATTAATACCAAATGGTGGATCCGCAATTACTAAGTTGACAGAATCATCTTTAATTTCTGTTAGACCAATTACACAGTCTTTATTTTCGATTTTATAGTTATATGTCATTAATAACTTATAATTATGTTATTTTTATTTCTATTTTTTCAGTCCTGTATAAAAATAAATAATTTATTTAAAATATCCTGTCAATAACATGTAATTGTTTTCATTATTGTTTTCATTATTGAAATATTTTGAATATATATTCGAAAAATGGTTTTCGATATAATTTTCAGCATAATATTCATCAAATTCGATTTTTGGATGTTCTGATAGAGTCTTATCCTGTAAATTTGTAAAATATCTTAGAATTTCTTTAATTACATTATACATAACATGATCATCAGATGGATAATTTTTAATGTTTGCATTTTTATAAAATTTTATATTTTCAAGCGTTGGTGTAAAATTACAAATTAGATTATTAACATCATCACAAGAAGTTTTTTTACTTATTGCTTTCAGTGTGTCATTATGACTAGAAAAATGATTTTCAAAAATTTGAATTAGTTCATCATCAATTGAATTAAAAATCATTTCCACAACTTCAGATAATTCTTCCTCAATATCTTCGGTTATTCCACCATATTCGATAGATAGAGTACCAAAGTAATCATTACCAGATTCTTCGTATTTTAATTCAAAGATTAGTTCATCAAATATTTCTGCTGTTGTAATTAGCCATGCTTTTGGTGGATTCCATGCAGTTAAAAATGTATAAGTCAATGTATTTTCATCTCGTGTCATGGAAATATCCGAACAATTCCATTTTGTTCCCCAATTTTTTTTTTGAACATCGTACCAATTGTTACTTCCATATCTTTTTTTTTCTTCTGGTCCAAGATCTCCCATGTAGCAGTCTTTTGGTTGTGGAACAGATTTAGCAAAATCCAATTTTTGGTTATCTTTCATATTCTCATTTTTTATGAAAAAATTTTGAAGTTGTTTTTGATTTCCTCTGATTGTTAATGTATTATTACAATAATTAGGCATTGTGATATGATTTAATATAATTAGATAGATATTTTATAATTCAATTTTAATATAAGGAATTAAGCATATGTTCATATGATTTTTAATGATAAATATTAAAATTGATTTTCGTATCATTTATCTAAAGATTACTATGAATAACAACGAATATTTACGATATGCCTTGGCTGGTAAAATGGATATTATTTACAAATTACAAAATGATATTCGGAGATTGGAAATGGAAAAGCAACATATTATTAATAAAAATTATCAATTAGTAAAAATGGCAACATATTACAAAGACCTTTCTGAAGAAAAAGAACAGCTTCATAATATTATTGTCGATTCTTTTGAAAAAGAAATTGCTATATATAATCGTCGCGAAGAACGCCGTTTATATAATCACGTAAAGCCGAAAGCAATGTCTTTACGTGATAAATTAGAAAAAATCAAAGAAAAAAACAAGCGTAAGAAATTAGAAGAACGTTCTCCAAAATTTTTAAAATTACCAAAAATTTGACATGAATTTATAAATCCAGTCCAATTTTAAATAATTTGTTTAAAAAAATTAGTAAAATAAATTAGATGATATGCTTACTCGGTATCACTATGGAATACCATAGGTAATAAATCAGAAGAATTCCCCCTACAACTTACGACGGTATCATCAGTCGTAAGATATGCATGACATAATTCGTCTCCTAATGAATCAGCAAATAAGATGTCTCCGTCGAGGTCGTTGAATCGGAAGGAAATAATCGGCGACGAGATTCCATTCTCAATATCGTGACGATAACCCTCCAGTGGATAACACGAATGATGTCTCATAAATGCCGCATAGGGAATTTGCCGCATTGCCTTAAGATATAAGGCTTTTGCGGCAGCTTCTTCTGCCAACTTCTTCGTGCGTTCGCGTTTCACGATATTCTCCATGATGCAGGTATTAGCCACATCTCTGCTTCCTGACATTTCAAGAAGTTGTCGATAATCTTCTGCTGTAAATGGCGATGCCATTATTAATAGACTTGTGCTTTTGTACTCTTCTTGTTGAGTACTTTTGCGTTTGGATATTGTTTTGATGTTAGATTTAATACTTGATTTGATACTTGTTCACGTAATAATCCTAAAAATCGATTTTAATTTTTTGCCGTTTCAAATAGTAATATTTTTGCTTGTCACAAGCAAATTCGTTTATTGCGAACGAATTTCGTTCGCCGTTTCGTTCGCACTGGTTTCAAGTTGCTTATTTTCGTTCGTATAGATTCAAATTATTAATTTGAATCGTTGATTTCTACGTAGATAGCTGCTGCTGAAGCTTTTGATTGACAGCATTTTCTACAAAATTTCTTAAATTTGTAGTCAGCCTTTGGTAAATCATAAAAACGATAATCTCCATATTTCTTATTATATGATATTACAAATCGCACAGGTTCATTTTTCGACTCTAAACCGCATTTATCGCATATATTACCGATATAATTTTTAATAATTTTTGCGAGATTAACATCATTATTAGTATCGTATAATTTATCTTCGATTGCTTTATCCATCATATTATGATATGAAATAATATAATAAATTCATTTTTAATAAAATTCTTATTTCCGTTCGTATAGATTCAAATTATTTATTTGAATCATTGATTTCTATATAGATCGGGGCTGCTGAAGCTTTTGATTGACAACATTTTCGACAAAATTTCTTTAATTTATAATCAGCCTTTGGTAAATCATAAAAACGATAATTTCCATATTTCTTATCGAATGATATTACAAATCGTAGAGGTTCATCTTTCGACTCTAAACCGCATTTATCGCATATATTTCCGATGTAATTTGTTATGATTTTAGTAAGATTAACATCGTTATCAGTATCATATAATTTATCTTCGATTGCTTTATCCATTATCCTATCTTATGATATGAAATAATATAATAAATTCATTTTTAGATTTCAATATAGATATTCATATGCTTTTTTCTTGCTCCAATACGAGTTTGATAACATGCTCTTTTATTAACACGTTCAATATTTTTTTGTCTATGAAATTCTTCTCTTATAGACAATTCCGTTCTATTAGTACAAGAAAAAATTTCAAGTAAAACCATTTTGCAATTATCAAATCCACGATTTTCGAATAAAACGAACGAAGAGCAATATTGCTTTGTTCTTCCACTTTTCCACCATTTGTATTTAAAAATATGACACATCATACGTTCAGAAAGAGAATATACAGTACTTCCTACGTAAATTTGTTTATCAGTAAAATTAATTATCTTGTAAATTTTTCCTTTTGTAAAATCTTCCATTTATATATTTTTATCATTTTTAATATTTATCTTTAATAATCACATTATATAATAATGAATATAAATACTTTTTAATTAACAACAACCGCATAACTTTATCAAAATAAATAACATCGTTTCAAAAATTTTCTTTTATTTTTCGTTTATTTTCGTTTATTTTCGTTTATTTTCGTTTATTTTTGCTCGTTAAAAGAGCACTACGCTACGCTTCGTTTAAATTTTAGTAACTTCCGCCGATTCCAAACCGATACGCTAAATCGCCTTTTCCCCTTTGAAAATCAACATTTTTAGCATATTTCTGCTTATTTTTTGCTTATTTTTGCTTATTTTTGCTTATTTTACTTTAAATTCAGAAATATGATTCAATTAAAATTCACGAAATTAAATAATTTTATTATTAATAAAAAAATATCATTAATAAAATTAACAAACTATATCAATATTAATTTATTTATATTTAAAATTCGTCAAATTTCAACAAAATAAATTTTAATATAATTAACAACTTTAACAAAATCTTAAAAATTATAAACAAATTCAAGCAATATCATAATCAAATTTTAACAAAAATCTGAAACCCATTAAACAACTTAAACAAACTTAATAAACTTTATAAAAAAAAGAACATAATCCTATTCAATACCATAAACTTCAAGCAATATCATAATCAAATTTTAACAAAAATCTGAAACCCATTAAACAACTTAAACAAACTTTAACAAAAATCCGAAACCCATTAAACAACTTAAACAAACTTAAACAAAAATCTGAAACCTATAAAACAACTTAAACAAACTTTAACAAAAATCTGAAACCTATTAAACAACTTAAACAAACTTAATAAACTTTATCAAAAAAAGAACATAATCCCATTCAATTTCAGAGCAATTTTAAAAAAAGAACATAATTTCGCAAAAAAAAAACCTATTTCATCGATATCATACCATTCGCACATCGAGACGAAAAAAATAAATCTAATATACAATCTTTTTTAATAAACTTTATAATTAACATCCATTCAACCACTATACCCCCCGATTTCATCGATACCACACCATTCACATATCGAGCCTATA
>Ga0257107_1000319_pt1 | contig 18588 bp, 20 predicted proteins | sample LP_taG_2_FD_190178 | JGI IMG/M metagenome (GOLD analysis project Ga0257107, IMG submission 190178) | Marine microbial communities from Northeast Subartic Pacific Ocean, Canada - LP_J_2011_P26_500m | ecosystem: Environmental > Aquatic > Marine > Oceanic | place: Canada: Northeast Subartic Pacific...
AAATTATGTAATTTTTTTTGTTATTTGATTTTTTTTTAAAGTAAGATATCTTCAAAAACTAATTTAAATCTAAAATGAAAAAAATTACAAAAAAAATTTTATATCGTGAACATTCAGTAAATAATATAGTTACCGATGAAGTAGATCAAGAAACTTGGTTTGAGGTTGAAACTCAAATGAATAGAGGACCTGATTCAAAGGATGTTGATAAGGATCTTGTGGAAACGTTTAATAAATATAGAGATGATTCTATGCCTGATGACAGAGGGAATCCTGCATCGGGTTGTATTTGGATAAATGGGTCCAAAAAAGGAGAAGTACTGAATGTAGAAATAGGTGAAATAAACACTCATAATATTGGATATACAAAATATAGAGGATCTACAGGAGCATTTCCCTCCTATTTAGAGCCTTCTGCGATAGGAGAAGTGTTTAAGGTTGTAAAAATTATAGACAATAAAGTTATCTGGAATAACAAATTGTCAATTCCTATAAAACCAATGCTTGGAGTTGTAGGATTAGCACCAGAATTTGAATCAAGATCAAATGCATGGGCAGGTGAGTGGGGAGGGAATTTTGATATACAAGAAATAACTACTGGGGCTACTGTTCAAATTCCAATAAATCATGATGGAGCTTTACTTCACATAGGAGATATGCATGCTATACAAGGAGATGGAGAAATATGTGGAGGAGGAGGAATTGAGACTGGAGGTACCGTGATGCTAAAGTGTAAATCAGAAAAAATCCCTAATTTCATGAATTGGCCAAGAATTATAAATGATGAATACATTATGACCACTGCTCAAGGGAAGCCAGCAGAAGATGCTTTTAGAATAGCTCTGTCTGAAATGCTTTTATGGCTTGAAAATGATTATGGAATTGATAAAAAAGAAGGATTTATGTTACTAGCACAGATATTAGAAGCAAGAGTAACTCAATTTGTTAATCCTACTTATACTTATTTGTTAAAAGTGAAAAAGAAATATTTAGAATAGAAAAATGAAAAAGAACATAAATATAGGAATAATAGGAGTTGGTAATATCTCAGATCTGCATATAAAAGGTTATAAAAATATGGACAATGTAGAAGTAGCGGGAATAGCGGATATAGATCAAAAAACTCTTAACCGAAAAGCTAGATTTTGGGAAGTTGAAAAAACAACTTTAGACTATCATGACTTGCTTGACGATAAAAGAATTGATGTGATTGAAATTTTAACACCTCATAATTTACATTCAAAAATATTCATTGAAGCATTAAAAAATGGTAAACATGTATCTGTTCAAAAACCCATGGCCATTTCAGATAAAGAATGTCAAGCTATGATAGATGAAAGTATAAAATCTGATAAAAAATCAAGGGTTTTTGATAACTTCCTTTATTATCCTCCTTACATTAAAGCTAAGTCTCTTATTAAAGATGGAGTGATTGGGGAAATAAAATCTGTTCGATTGAAAAGTATTCTTGGTTATTCAACAGATCGCCAAAGTAAAGTAAACAATTGGAGATTCAATGAAAAAATCAATGGAGGAGGAAAAGTACTCTTTGATTATGGATATCATATTTTTTCAGTTGCTTATGACTTGATGGGTGATATTGTAAAGATTTCATCTTTTGTTGAAAATACTGAAATGTCTGATGGATCTTTTTTAGACTGCCCTGGAATAATAATGTGGAATTATGAAAATCAAAATCATGGATCTTGGGATATTGTCAGAGCACATAAAATAAAAATCAATTCAGATTACTTTAATGAAGATGAATGGTTTGAAATAACAGGAACTGAAGGATTTATTTGGATAAATAGATGTTCAGGTAAAATCTTGGACGGTCCTCCTTTAATCTGTTTTTCAAAAGGGGAAATTAATGAAATAACTTTCCCGAAAGAAGAATTAGACTGGGGAAGTTCTTTCAATATTGGAATGAAAAATTTTGTAGATTCGATTCGCGAAGATTTTAATTCCAAACTATCTCCTACCGAAGGCATGAAAGTTTTTAATTATTGTAAAGCTGCTAAATTATCTTCTGATCAACAAAAACCTGTATCTCTAATTAAATGAGGATTCAAAATAAATTTTTAACATTTGTGTAAAGTCTTTTTTTTCAATTTCGTAAGCGTTTGAATGATCACAGTAATCGAATTCGAGATATTGACTATTTGCCGGTAAAAACTTACTTATGTCTTGAGAATGCTTTATAGGGATTCTGTCATCAGGGATGCAATGGAATAGTAATACAGGATTATTGAAATTGTTTATATTTTGTATCCTATCAATAATTTTTGGTGCACTAATACCATACATATGTTTTATACTTTGAATTATTCCAAATTTAAGCGTTGAAGCTACTGACTTTGGAAGGAAAGTTCTGCTTGATACTTCTCCAGCTACAAGTTGTGGTAAATCATAAAATGGGCTATCTGCAACAATTCCTTTGATTTGAACATCATTTGTCAAATCGGAATTAGATAAAACGAGTGTACCTCCATAACTGGTACCATATAATATTACTTCTTTAATGTTTTGAATTTCTTTCAAATACTTAAGTGAGGCGATTAAATCAGCTCTTTCGAAGTATGTTAAGCCTAAGTTTTTACCTCCAGAATCACCATGTGCTCTTAGATCAAAAGCTAGCATTGAATATCCCATATCATAAATGTCTTTCATTAATTCAAGCTTATAACCATCAGCTTTATTAGAATCTACTCCATGAACAAATACAATGGTTTCGTTTTTTTTATTTTCTATAAACCAACCATGTATATTTATATTATCTGAAGTCATAAATTTGGCTTCTTTAAAATTCATCCCATAATTACTAGGATCTTCTTCAACGGCTTTTCTAGTGGCTTTGATTGCAAGGGTAGTGATGTATATAGATAAAACAATGTACATAACTAATATTATAGTTATAGAGGAAATAATTATTAGGTAAAATTTTTTATATTTATTAAACAAGTTTATTTAAAAATAAATTACCATCATAATAACACCATCTTTTTTTTTGTACTTGTTTAGATTTTCTATAAACTATAAATATTATGAATATATATAAAAAGCCGTTGTTAAAAACCGAAAGATTAATCCTAAGACCAATAAAGTTAAGGGATTTATCAATTATACAAAAATATTCTTTAGAAGATGAATTTTTCAGATTTTTGGATTTTCATACAAAAGAAAGTGTCAAAGAATTTGTTGAATTAGCAGTAGTTTCAGATTGGAATGATAATGCAAGGTTTGTCATTACATTAAAATCAGAAACAATCGGCAGTGTAGGCTTGTATATTAATCAAAAGGAAAAAATAGCTGAGATAGGTTATTCGCTATCGAAAAAATATTGGGGGCAAGGAATAATTCCTGAAGCTGTTAGAGCTGTTTTTCGATATGGGTTTATGGATATGAAATTAGAAAAGATTTTTGCACAAACAGACTCGTTGAACTTACCTTCTCAATCAGTTATGAAAAAAATGAACATGCAACAAGAAGCTCTTTTAAAAAAACACATTATATCTCAAAATATTAGAAGAGATGTTGTTTATTATTCAATTCTAAAATCTGATTGGGAAAAATCAGATCATTAATCTTTACCAACAAGTTTCTCCTCCATCAATAACTAATTCTGATCCGGTCACCCAAGATGATTCTTCCGAGGCTAGATAGAGTGCACCATACGCAATATCCTCTGGAGTCCCAAGTCTACCCATTGGTGTCATTGAAAGTCTTTCATTGTATCTATCTTCTATTGAATGTAGATCCTTTGTCATAGGAGTATCTGTGAAACCAGGATGGATAGAATTTGAACGGATATTGTATTTCCCATATTGAGCAGCAATAGTTTTGGAAAAGATTCTAGTTGCGCCTTTGGAAGCATGATAAGCCGTTGAAGACCTATGGCTTCCTACGAGGCCAAAAATAGAGGAAATATTTATAATGGAACCCGATTTATTTTTTTTCATTATTTCAATTACACTTTGGGTACCCAACATAACAGCTGTAGAATTAACAGCAAAAACATTATCCCACTCTTCTCTATTCATTTCTTCAAAACTTGATCTCAAAGATACACCTGCATTGTTAACTAGAACATCAATTTTACTCCATTTGCTCAATACTCGAGTTATATTTTCTTTCCAGCTATTTTCATGAGTTACATCAGATAAACAAGTTATAACATCTTTTGAATAAGAAGCAAATGTCTCAAGTTTTTCCTTATTGTTATCGATAACACAAACTTTTGAGCCTTCCTCTAAAAATGTTTTTACAGTAGCTTCGCCTATTCCAGAGGCTCCTCCTGTAACAATACTGACTTTGTTTTCTAATCTTTTCGTCATCTTTTCTCCATATTTATTTTATTTTCAAAAAACTTTATCACATATTTACTGTAATTATTTTATTATTATTTATAAGATCTAAGAAATATTTTAAAGTTATGAAAATACAAAATATCCAAATTGATATATTGAAAAGAAATATCCCTAAATTCTATGTTAATGATGAAAGAAAATTTTTGGGAGGAGAAATTACTCAAGGAGTATTAAGGATTATTAATTCAGACGGTGTCGAAGGAAATAGTCTAATCGGGATTCAAAATCAAAACATGGATGAACAAATAAGCAGTATAAAACGTAATTTTATTGATTATTTGTTAAATAAAAAAATAATTCACCCTGAATTGATATGGGGTGAAATAAAAGAATTTATCAAATCAACCAAATGTAAAATTTCTGATTATGCTCCGATAGATATTGCCTTATGGGATTTACATGCAAAAACAGAAAATGTTTCAGTGTCTGAAATGTTGGGAAATACAAATAAATCTGTAGAATGCTATATTACGTTTCCTCCATTATCTAATAATGTTTCTTCATATACTGATGAAGCTAAACAAGTAGGTGAAAGTAACTTTCATGCTTACAAAATTCATCCCGGAGCTCTAGATAAAAATCAATTGTTTTTAACCTTAGACAATATAAGACTAATGTTAGGGGAAGATTTTTATCTCATGCTTGACCCCAACTCTAGATATGATTATCAAATGTCTTTGGAAATAGGTACTAAATTAGATGAGCTTAATTTCTTTTGGTTTGAAGATCCAATGTATTGGAAAAATTGGGATGATCTTAAAAGTCTAAATAGAATTTTGAAAACTCCGATCACAATTTCAGATGATAAAGATTTTTTTCAAGATGAGTCTATACTATTTATGGAAAAATATAGTGGAAAATCAATTAAGGCATCAAGTCGAAAATATGGAATTACAGGACTTATAGAAATATCAAAAATATGTAATAAGTATAATGCAAAATGTGAAGTAGGTCTTGCTGGGAATAATTTTTCTAATGCTGCTAATTTACATGTAATTTCTTCTATAAACAATTGTTCGTTTTATGAAAATTGGTTTCCTAAAGTTATTCACGAATGGGGTACAAAAGACTTGATAATTACAAATGAAGATGGAAGTATAAAAATTCCTGATAAAAAAGGTATTGGTTTGGAATTAGACGAGAACTGGATTGATTTTCATCGTGAAGATATTTTAAGATTTTAAAGTATGGATACTTTATCTTTTATGTTTATTAGTCCTGGGGCAGAAACAAGTTCCAGTTTAACTCCGAAAGTGGGCTCTTTTATTTGATTTAATTTAGGAAGAATTTTCAAAATATTTAAATCATAAATACCCTTTGTTGGATTGCAATTTACAGCCATGCATCGAGTAATTGGTTTTGAAACTTTAAATGTTAAGTTCCCAATCATTAATTTTTTACCAACCCAATCCAATTCTTCAAATGGCAGACAATTTTTAACTATAATATTTGTTCTAAATCTAATCCCTTCAACATCTTCAGAAAAAGATTTTAATTCATTTTCGCTTGCTTCAGAATGCAAGCTTATCAAACCTTTTTCTGAGTCATGAAATGAGGAGTTATCCTTAGGGAAAATGAGTCTAAATCTTTTATTAAATCCCTTAGTCATTAAGAATCCTTTTATTTTTTCTTCTATGAGACTCATTTCACTAAATTGAAATCTTTCTTTTTTTTCTTCATCTATTTTGATACTTATAATTCTTTTTTTTTCATCGAGTGTCAGTTGAATTAAAGATAAATAGGGGACATGCATTAAAGACAGGTAATTGATTTTAGATTTCCACTTTCCATCATAAACAGAATTGTTTCCAAGCCTAAATGCAGCTATTCGATCCAGTTCTATTTTACCTTGTTCATTTATGGTTAATTTATTTTTAGACTCTCCAGATAGAGATTTAAAGGGATATCTAGTCAGTGTCTTTATTTTAATCATGTATTTATAGTTTATATAAAATCTATGTAAAAACGAAAAGACAGATAATGAAGGTTAAATGATTAATGCTATTCAAACTCCCTCAATTTAGGATCTAACTTGTCTCTTGCCCAATCTCCTAGAAAATTCAAAGATAAGACCGTTATAATAACTAAGCCACTAGGGATCAACATTTGATATCTATAAGGATATGTTCCAGAAAAATCTACATAATTCCAATATTCAGATCCTAGTTTCATCATATTACCCCATGCAGTCCAATGTCTTGGAATTGCTATTTCAAAAAAACACATAACTGCTTCTAGGGTAATAATCAACGAACAATTATAAGTTGCAATAACCATAATATCATTTAGATGAGAAGGTAAAATGTGCTTTCTTAATATCCTAAAAGTGCTAGCACCAGATATTTTAGCCATATTAATGTATTCAAGTGTTCTCAAACTAAGAGTTTTAGCTCTTATAATCCTGACGAAATTTTGCCAAGTAAAAAGAGTTAATATAATTACAAAAACCCATATGTTATTTCCTAAAACTAAGGTCGCCATTATAGCTATAAGTAATATGGGCACAACACTCGTGATGTCAACTATACGCAAAATTATTTCATCTATTATCCATCTCCCATTTGGTCGAAATGCGTACCATCCAGTTATCATACCTAAAGATGCTCCGACTATACTCCCCACAACTCCAGTAATTAACATTAGAGTCAAGTTCCATCTTCCTCCATAAATTAATCTTGAAAAGTAATCCCTACCTATTTGATCAGTTCCTAACAAATACAACCCTGAAGGCCACCAGGGCCATTTTTTTGTATCTTCTCTCATAACATTGATATCAATTGAAATCATATCATTTAAATCATCCACTATATCTTCATTTGCTACATATTCTATATACCCAATAGATTCCTTTTTATAAACTTTAGTAAACTGAATATTTGGTTTCGGGCAATGGTTTTTTGATTGTCCCAGACAATTTTCAGTAAAAATATCAAAAGTTACGTCGTCAGTATGACTTCTGTTCCTATTTTTATCAACAAAAGAAGTAGCAGGACCCATATAAAATTCAATGATTCCTTTTTCTCCTTTATTAATTGTTATTTTTGAAGCATTTTTATCTTCAGGTGTATATGCTCTGATCCATTCTGGTATTTCATCAACTTGATCTTGGCTTTGTATCAAATCGTAGTTGTTCTGATTCATGATTGAACTAACGACCCCAGGCTTTTGTAATCTGGCTCTAATATCTCCAATGTAGGGATCATACGGCGCGATTATTGGAGCAAAAATTCCTAATAATATTAAAGTAATAAGAAACCCTCCAGATAATATAGGAAATCTTACAAATGGACTTAATATTGCTCTCATCATACCGTAAACATATTATCTTAATGTTATTCTGAAAAAAATCAAATTTTATTAGAAAAACAAAAGATTGGATAAAATTATGCCTTGGTTCAAAGGGAATATTCACACCCACACCACAAATAGTGATGGTGATAGTTCTCCTGATCACGTTTCTAAGTGGTATAAACAGAATAATTATGACTTTTTAGTATTAACTGATCATAATCATTTGACTATTTTAGATGAAGATAAAAAAAACCCTAAGGAATGGCCGTTATTAATTCCTGGGGAAGAAATTACTATAAGGGAAATAGGCTCAAAGCCAGCAGCATTACATATTAATGGTATTGGTATTAATAATTTGATCATGCCTGGTGCATATGAAAATAACATAGATGCAATAAATGACATTGTTATTAAAATAAAAGAACAAAATGGTTTATCTAGCATCAATCATCCTAATTATCAATGGTGGCTAACTTCAGAAGATATTAAGTATTCTGAAGATGCGTGGGCTTTTGAGGTGTTTAATGGCCATATGGGATCTAATGACGATGGATCTCTTTATTCAATGTCTACTGAAGAGATATGGGATGATGTCTTAAGTCATGGAAAATTAATTTATGGTGTAGCAACAGATGATTCACATCATTTTAATGAAGAATTTTCGGCTAATCGAGCTAACCCAGGTAGAGGTTGGTTGATGGTAAATGCAAACGAATTGAATCAAGAGAATATTATTAATGCTATGAAATCGGGCCAATTCTACTCAAGTAGTGGAGTAAAATTTTCAGAATTAGAATTATCTAAGGATAGAATAAATTTAAAAATAGAAATACAAGATCCTGCAAAAAAGTCAAAATATACAATCAAAATCATCCATAATGATGGATTGACTTTTTTTGAAGATGAAACTGATCAAATAGATATGCAAATCAAAGGTGCGAAAAAATATTATAGATTGGTTGTCATTTCTTCTGATGGGGCTAAAGCCTGGGCGCAACCAATCTTCTTATAAATAAATATATATAAAGTAGATTTTTACATTTTGTTTATTTTTTTTTATTTTTGTAATATAATGACTCGAGAACCTATCGGTGAATCCCGTACCATTTTACGGCAGCTGGTGTCACTCCTGGAGGTTAAACAAACATAAAAGGAGAATATATGTTTAAATTTAGATTGATAGGTATAATAAGCCTATTTTCTGTATTATTCGTACTTGCTGCTTGTTCCGAAGAATCTACATCTAGTGGATCTTCCGATGCATCTTCTAATACTCTTGAGGTGATCAAAGACCGAGGCACGTTAAATTGTGGCGTCAATGATAATCTTACTGGTTTTGGAGTTGTTGCTCCGGATGGTTCATTTGAAGGTTTTGATATAGATTTCTGTAAAGCTATAGCTGCTGCTATTCTTGGAGATTCAAGCAAAGTAGAATATACACCGTTAACCGCATCTGCAAGATTTGAAGCTCTTGGTTCAGGTGAAGTTGACGTATTGATTAGAAACACTACTTGGACTGCGAGTAGAGATAGAGATTTAGGTAATGATTTTACAGCACCTACTTTCTATGATGGACAAGGAATGATGGTATATGCTGACAGTGGATATGATTCAATTGAGTCTATGTCTGGAGCTACCGTCTGTGTTTTACAAGGAACAACCACTGAACTTAATCTAGATGATAGATTTACAGGTTCTGGGATTCCTTATACTCCATTGACTTTTGAAACAAATGATCCTTTACAGGCTGCATTTGAAGCAAAACAATGTGAAGGTTGGACTACTGATAAATCAGGATTAGCTTCTAAGAGAGCTGGTTTCCCAGCTGCTTCTGGTGGTCCTGAAGCTTTAGTGGTGCTTGCTGAGACTTTGTCTAAAGAACCGCTTGGTCCTTTGACAAGAGATAACGATAGTGAATTGTATGACGTTGTTCAGTGGGTAGTATTTGGTATGATGCAAGCAGAAGAAAGTGGAATTACAAGTTCTAATGTATCTTCTATGGCTGCAAATCCTGCAGATCCAGGTATGGCAAGATTACTTGGTGTGGGCTTTGAAGGCGGAGAAGTACAAGATTTTGGATTTGGCATTTCTCCTGATTTCATGCAAAATGTACTTTACCAAGTAGGTAACTACGGTGAAGTGTATGATAGACATCTAGTGCCACTAGGTTTAACTAGAGAAGGAAGTCTAAATGCTCAATGGACAGATGGTGGTTTGATATACGCACCTCCATTTAGATAAAATAATTCTGCATTATAAAATACAGGGTCGTAAAACTAAATTCGACCCTGTATGTTGTAACTATGCCCTCAAGTTTATTTACCCAATTTAAATCTGAAGATTCTATAAAGAAGAAACTAAATTTGTTATTTAGAAACAGAATCTTTCGAAGATTTTTTATCCAGTTTGTTTTTGGAATTTTCTTGCTACTGTTGTTTTTTTACATTGTTGACAAAGCATTAAATCTCGAATTGGGATTTGGGCACTTAAGTAGTAGAGCTGGATTTGGATTAAGTCATACTTTCATTATTGATTATAATAGCAATGATAGTAGGTGGATGGGCTATTTTGCGGGAGTAATCAATACTATAAGGGTTAGTCTAGTGGGTATAGTTTTGGCTACAATACTAGGAATTTTTATGGGTTTGGCGAGGCTTTCTCCCAACTTTTTGATCAATAAAATCTCAACAGGTTATGTAGAGTTTATTAGAAACACTCCCTTGCTTGTTCAAATAATTTTCTGGCAACTTATTTTGTTGCAATTGCCTCATATTTCTAAAGCATTAACGTTTGGAGGCCTTTCTGTATTTTCAAATAAAGGAATTTTATTACCAATTATTTCTTCGAATGAAAATGGCTCATTATGGACTTTAATTCTATTCTTGGGACTAATCATTTCCTTAATTCTTAGATCTAGATTATTCAAATATAAAGAAGAACATGTTGATCTTTTCTCTCCTAATTTAATATCCTTTTTTACATTTGTTGTCATTGCAATAATTTCTTTTTTTGCTTTATCTATAAAACTCTCTCCTAGCGTTCCCGAAGTAAATATAAATCAATATGGGACCTATATTCAAAGTGGAGGATTCATATTAACTCCACAATTTGCCGCAGTTTTATTTGCATTGGTTTTATATACAGGTACCTTTATTACAGAAATAGTAAGGGGAAGTATACAAAGTTTGCCCAAAGGCCAGACAGAAGCAGCTATGGCTCTAGGTTTGAATTCTTATCAAAGGATAACATTAATTATTTTGCCGCAGGCTCTACGTTCCATCATTCCTCCATTAACTAATCAGTATCTTAACCTGACAAAAAATTCTAGTTTGTCTGTTGCCATAGCATATCCTGATTTGTTTATGGTATCTCGTACGATTATGAATAACGCCGGCCATGCTTTACCAATGTTCGTATTAATATTAATAACTTATTTAACTCTGAGTTTGGTAATTTCTTTGATAATGAACATAATTAACCTTCGAGTGACTAGGATAGGAGCATGAGGATTTTATTAAGCAGGATAAGAGAAAATTTCCTTGGTTCAAAGTTGGATGTTATTTTGTCCATAACGGGGGCTTTATTTATTTATTTTATTTTATCGACACTTATATCTTTTATATTAAATTCTGATTGGACTCTTATCCTAGTTAACAGAAAATTAATGCTAACAGGATTAATGCCAGAAGAAGAAATATGGAGGGCTTGGACCATATTTTCTCTAACGACTATATTGATGACAACCTCCATTGCTTTTTGGTTCAAGATTAATATTAAAAGTTCAATTTTTTATATTTTATTACTTCTTATACCATTATTAATATTCACTACAAAAAACACTTTATTATATGTGTTATTTATTATGATTCTTTCAATAGTTTTCTTTTATTTAGGATACAGATCTAAGAATTCAGAATTAAAGAATATTGTGTCAAGAATAATTATGATTTCTTGGATTATATTATTACCTATTTGTTTTTTGATATTAAATATTCTAGATGGTCCTAAAATGACTCTTTGGGGTGGATTTATGATTAATTTAATTTTAGCAGCCATAGCAATTTTTGCTGGATTTCCTTTAGGTATTTTATTGGCTTTAGGTAGAGCGAGCTCTTATAAATTAATTAAATTAATATCAACTTTATATATTGAAGTGATTAGGGGTGCACCTTTAGTTGCTTGGCTGTTGTTGGCCTGGTTTGTATTACCGAAATTTTTACCAAACCTATTTGGATTAAGTGACTTAAACATTGTTGTTAGAGCTATGATAGTTTTGTCTCTTTTCGCTAGTGCTTATATCGCTGAGGTTATTAGAGGAGGGTTACAATCTATTCCAAAGGGACAAGAAGAAGCATCCTTTGCACTAGGAATGAATTCAATATCAAATACTATTTTTATTGTTTTACCACAAGCTATAAGAATTGTAATTCCAACAATAGTAAGTACTTTCATAGCTATTTTTAAAGATACTTCTTTAGTATTTATTTTAGCCATAACTGATCTTCTAAGAATTGGTAGACTTATCCCTGAACAGCAACAAGCATTTTTCGGTAAAAGTATAGAATCATTAGCTGTGGTTGCTTTGTTATTTTGGGTAGTTTCACTAGTGCTTTCACAAATAAGTAGAACTATAGAGAAAAAACTAAATATTTAAATATTAGGAAATAAGGAGATGTGAAATGAAAAATAAGGTATCTAAAAAGAAAATTTCTGTTGAAGCTATAGATGTCACAAAATCATTTGGTGATTTTCAAGCTTTGAAAGGAATTACAGCAAATATATATGAAGGAGAAGTTGTAGTAGTCTTCGGCCCCTCTGGTTCGGGTAAATCTACTTTTATTAGAACAATAAATGGACTTGAGGAACATAACTCAGGTGAAATTACTGTTAATGGTATCCCTTTAAATGATGATGTCAAAAATCGTGACGCGATAAGAGGTCAAGTAGGAATGGTTTTTCAACAATTTAATCTTTTCCCTCATCTATCTGTTTTGAGAAATATAACTTTAGCGCCCCAAAAAGTAAAAAAATTATCAAAAAGTGAATCTGAAAAATTGGCGATGAGTCTCTTGGAAAGAGTTGGGATTCCAGAACAGGCTGAAAAATATCCAGCTCAATTATCGGGAGGACAACAACAAAGAGTAGCTATAGCAAGGGCTTTAGCTATGCAACCAAAAATAATGTTATTTGATGAACCTACATCTGCTTTAGATCCTGAAATGATAAAAGAAGTTTTGGATGTTATGATCGAATTGGCTCAATCAGGCATGACAATGATATGCGTTACTCATGAAATGGGTTTTGCTAGAGAAGTTGCAGATCGTTTTTTATTTTTTGATGAAGGACTCATTGTTGAAGAAGGGACTCCTGAACACTTTTTTAATAACCCTAAAGAAGAAAGAACTAAGCTTTTCCTAAGTCAAATTTTATAAATCAAATTCGGTAGACGTCTAATTTACTTTATTTACTGTTCTGAAATCTTTAATATCAAAAATGAAATATGGTTTATTTTCACTTATTTTTAACCACCTTTCTTTATCTACTGTTTTTCCGTTTTGATCTTTATAGATAAAATTGGAATTCTTTATTATTAATGATTTTCTTTTTTGTTTCATTCTTCATAAAATTTATATAGGAACTACATGATATATTAATGAGATTAAAATGTGCAATTAGGTTGTCTTTTTTATTTCGATGAAATATATACATTAAAAAAAGACAAATAGATAAGAGTTTAGTCATATCTTCAGTTCTTCCTAATATAAAACACGATAACCCTAAACTAAAGATTAGGAGAGTATAGAAAAACAATAATAATAACTAAAAAAGTACCATTGGGTAATTTAGGTTTTTTCTTCTTATCCGAAGATCTGGCAGTTATTTATTTTTATGATTCGTCTTATCAATTATAGATATCTAATATCTATAAGTCGATTCTTATATTTTGAAAGAATTATTCAGAATCTTCAGAATCTTCAGAATCTTCAGAATCTTCAGAAGTTTCAGAATCTTCAGAATCTTCAGAAGTTTCAGAATCTTCAGAAGTTTCAGAATCTTCAGAAGCTTTTCCTTTAGATTGATTTACCTTTAAAGGTCTTCCTTCCATTTCAAATCCTTCTAGCGCTTCGATTGCTTTTTCAGCACCGTCGTCATCCATTTCTACAAAACCAAAACCCTTAGATCGATTTGAATCTCTGTATTTTATAATTTTCGCACTTTCAACATCCCCGTACTGTGAAAACAACTCTTTTAGGTCGTCATCACTAACTTTCCAGGGTATGTTACCAACATAAATATCCAATTAATTATCCTTAAATAAAACTGTTTGATGTGTGTAGTTTTTTTTAACACCTAACTATTAGAACATTTTTTATTCTAAAAATACACATATAAAAGTGCATTTTTTGAATATATGAAGAGAACTAAATACCTTTTTAAAAAACTGACAATGTTTTTAGTTCTCTTCATATATTTGAATTATAAATAATTAAAAATAAAAAATATAATTACGAGTCAAAATTTGTCCATTCAATCACTTTTAAATCATTTGATGCCAAATAATGATTTGTTCTTGAAAATGGTTTACTCCCAAAAAAGCCTCGATGAGCTGATAGAGGAGAAGGATGAACAGATTCTAAAATGAGATGTTTACTTTTATCTATGAGATGTTTTTTAGATTGAGCTTGCATACCCCATAATATAAATACTACTTTTTCTTTATTATTACTTATGACTTCAATAACTCTATCTGTGAATAAATTCCAACCTATTTTACTGTGTGAAAGAGGCTTCCCTTTTTGTACCGTTAGTGTTGTGTTTAACAAAAAAACTCCTTGTTTCGCCCAAGTATCCAAGTTTCCATTACTATTATCAAAATGAGGATCCATATCTACAGACAATTCTTTATAAATGTTTATCAAAGATGGAGGAGGAGGAATATTTTTTGGTACAGAAAAGCTAAGACCATGAGCTTGCCCTTCTTGATGATAAGGATCTTGACCTAAAATCACTACTTTAATTAGATTAAATTCGGTCAATTTAAAGGCATTAAATATTTTAGAACTGGGAGGATATATAATAATACCTTTTTTTTTATTTTCAATTATTATCTTTTTGATGTCATCCATATATCCTTTATGGAATTCATCAATAATCAAATTCAGCCATGAATCAGGTAAATCTACTTTTTTAATCATAATAAGATTTTATAATGAAAAATAATTATTTAGATCAATAAAGATTATTTCTAATTAGTTTTTTTTATATTAGAGTTTAATGCTAGATAAAAAAACAAAAAAAGTAGGAATTTTATGAATGACAAACTAGTTGGCCCAATGGTAGCAGTTGCTACTCCATTCAACGATGATTTTTCAATTGATTATAATTCGTTTGAAAAAAATATACGTTATATGATTGATAGAGGTGTAGTTAATAATAGAGGAACACTTCTAATTGGTGGAGCAGGAGGAGAGCACCCTGTTCTGAATATTCCCGAAAGAAAAAAATTAATGGATAAAGCGGTAGAATCTGCTAATGATGAAGTACCTGTATTAACCTCCATTCAACATACTGACTGGAGAGAAATCATAAATCTTGCTCAACATGCTGAGAAATCTGGTATATATGGATGCCAACTGGGTCCGACTTACTATTATCAACCAACCTCACAAGATGTTATGGATTTATTTGATATTGTTTCAAAAGAGAGTGCTACAAAACTTATGATTTATCATACTTGGTGGGACGGTTTTATTATGGATTTTGACCTTCTAGATAAACTTGTTGATATCCCTAGTGTAGTTTCGATAAAATGGAGCCATAGTAATATCGAGCTGTTTAAAGATGGATTGAATAGATATTCTGATAAAGTCAGCATGATAGATAATTCAGGAAACCATATTATGAGTTCAATTTATGGAGGCAAGGGATTTATAACACATTTAAGTAGTTTTTGGCCAGAATATCCTGAAAAAATCTGGGATGCGTTGCTGGTAAAAGATTTTGAAACTGCCAAGAATCTTTTAGCTGGATTCAAGCATGAGTGGAGAGAATGGGTAGGTAAGGTAGTTAAAGAAACTGGCGGAGAAGGGCCGTTCATTAAAGCTGCTATGGAACTTGTTGGATTAAATGCTGGACCCCCCAGACCTCCATCTAGAGCTCCTTCTAAGGAAAGATTTAAAGAGCTTGATATACTACTAAACAAATATAATGTACCAAGAATATAATCAGTTTATTTTTTCCCTAAATTCTTACTAACCATAGAAAAAGAAATTGTAAATAAAGAGGCTATAACAGCTTTCAGCAAATCTCCAATTACGAATGGATAAACCGCTTGTGATAGCATTTCACCTTCTTTAGGCCATCCAAAATCAAAAACTGAAAGCCAGATTATTGCAGGTACATAAATTATCATTGTTCCTATAATGTAAGCCCATAATGACTTTGATCGATCTAAACCTATCCTAAATAGCCAACCCACAGTGAATGAAGATAGTATAAACCCTATGATATAACCACCGGTAATTCCTAAGGTATAATCAAATCCTCCATTTCCGCCTTGAAAGACCGGCATGCCCATCATACCTAGTAGAACATATACTGTGGCGGTTCCTAGCCCCCAAAATGGACCTAGCAATCCTCCCATAAGTAATATTCCTAAAGTTTGAAAGGTTATTGGGACAGGGTTTCCTGGTATGTAGAATCTGAGTTGAGCAAAAACTATTGTAAGAATTATTAAAGAAAGTGAAATAGATAGCTTGATTAATATCGATCTGTTTACATTAAGTATAAGTCTTTCATTTTTTTCGTTAATTTTTTGATTTATGATTACCTTCTTTTTTGTTTAAACAACTTAAAAATTATGATATTACAAATTCTTTGTAATTTAATATATTTTATTGAAAATAACCAGCAAGTTTATCGTTTAACAAATCTCTTTTCCTAATTGTCTTGTTATTATGTTGTCTGTTAATTTCAATCCGAAGTTTTTCAAGAAGAGATTTTGAAAGTTCCCAGCATTCTATAAATAATAAAGGCATAGAAGAAAAAATATCCTTTTCAATTTTTGGAATTAAATTGATTTTTTCTTTTATACCTAACTGCCCTGAGCGTTCTATAGTTTGTACGTCTATAAAGTCTCCATTTTCATCCATCATATTATAAAAATCTTTATAATTATTTAAATCAAATGAAATATTTCTTGTCTCGTCTTTAGATAGAGTAGATATAATTTCAAATGCTTCTTCAGATGAAAAGTTCAATTCTTTAGACAATTTTGTAAGATAAAAAAACAATAATTTTGAATTCATCATAAAGCTAAGAGCTAAGATCTCTTCCAATTTTGCATTTACCACTATCAAAGGGGTATTCTTGCAAAAAAGATATCCTATCTGGGCTTCCAGTAATTCCAAACTAAAAGTGGGATAGTACTTAAATCTTTTATCATCAGCTAATTTGGTTGAAATATAAGCTGCCAAAGTCAGAATTTTTTCTTCGCCTATTATTACTCTTTCTCCATTCATATATCTATAAAACTGACGTTCATTAATATAAAAATCATTAAGGAAAAAATTTCTAATATCACTTGAAGATTTATATAAATGTTTGATTATGTTTGATTGAGATTTGGATAAAATTGCTTTTTTTAGTTTATTTTTATTTATCTTAAGATATTCAATTTGTTTATTTTGATGATATTCGACAGGGTATCGGTCTTTTAAGTCTATGATCGCACCCCTAATGTTCCTTCGTGCTATTTTGGAGTCTATCTTTATCTCTATAGCCTCAATAACATCCCTATACCTTGCTTCACCCCCGCACGAAGCGATGTACATAAATGCCATTGCTTGTAAATATTCCTTTTTTTCTCGTGAACTTCCGAGCCCTAAGCTACCTTTTTTATAACTAAAAATTGATTTAAATTTGTCCATTTGGTTTATTAAAATTGATTATTTTTACCTTTTTCAATATAAATATATACTATTTATTGGTCAAAAAAATATGAATTATATTGCAGGCTTGGTCGAGAAAATTGAAAAAACAACAAGATTTTTTTTACTTTAGTGTTTCAAAATTGGTCAAAATTGACATCATTTGTTATTAATTGATAATTAATTCTATGGCTAATAGATTATTGGTCATTCAAATAATGAAATATCTATAGGAGTAAAAATGAAAATAGTCTCTTGGAATGTTAACGGTATCAGAGCTTGTTTAAAAAAAGATTTCATGACTTTCTTTCAAAATGTTGAAGCTGATATTTTTTGTATACAAGAAACTAAAGCATCGCCTGATCAGGTTGACTTGATTACTCCTGGTTATACTCAATATTGGAATAGTGCTGAAAAGAAGGGCTATTCGGGAACTCTTGTTTTATCAAAAGATCTTCCATTAAATGAGATTTATGATTTAGGCATAACTAAACATGATGATGAAGGAAGGGTAATCACATTGGAGTATCAAGATTTTTATCTTGTTAATGTCTATACGCCCAATTCCAAGCGTGATCTTTCGAGATTAGGATATAGACAAGATGAGTGGGATGTAGATTTTTTATCTTACGTTAATGAATTACAACTAGATAAACCCGTTATATTTTGTGGAGACCTAAATGTAGCCCATAAAGAAATTGATTTGAAAAATCCTAAATCAAATACTAGAAATGCTGGCTTCACTAAAGAAGAAAGAATAGGTTTTGATAATATTGTCTCTAATGACTTTATAGACACTTTTAGATTTTTTAACTCTGAAGGAGATAATTATACTTGGTGGAGTTATATGAGAAGAGCAAGAGAAAGAAATATCGGATGGAGAATTGATTATTTTTGTATTTCAAAAAGTTTAAGTAAAAACTTGAATAATGCATTTATATATTCAGAGATCATGGGCTCAGACCATTGTCCAATTGCTATTGATATAAATTTTTAAGGAT
>Ga0257107_1000320_pt1 | contig 18527 bp, 19 predicted proteins | sample LP_taG_2_FD_190178 | JGI IMG/M metagenome (GOLD analysis project Ga0257107, IMG submission 190178) | Marine microbial communities from Northeast Subartic Pacific Ocean, Canada - LP_J_2011_P26_500m | ecosystem: Environmental > Aquatic > Marine > Oceanic | place: Canada: Northeast Subartic Pacific...
CAGTGTCTCTATCTTAAGTCCTAATAATAATTCTCCATCTGGATTTAGTGGCCATGGATCCGCCTTTGCTCTATAATCATTATCGTTATCTAGTCCCCATTTTAATCTGGCTTGGAACTCAGATCCTACCCCCCTTGTACCATCTTTAAGGCCATAACCGACTCCAATATCATTGATTTTATATCTACATGATTCTACAAAAGCTTTTACTGATTCTGGAGTTGTAGCTTCACATAATAATATTCCATGAACTCCTCTAGCTAAAATTTGTCTAATTTGCCAAGAATTATATCTTATTATTTCTTCGCTTTCTCCTTGAACGGGTAATTCTACAATTACAGTCGGTGTTATATGGCCTGAATTAGTGGGACCTCCATCTATTAATCCTTCCATATAAGATTCTAACCCTGCCATATCAAATGACCCATGCTCCATTCCTATATTTATATAGTCAGCCCATGTTTTTGCATCTTTTTTTCCTTGTTCATATGTAAGAAAAGATCTAGAGAAAGTATGTAAACCTACATAATAGATAGGTTGATCTTGTTCTAATAATTCAATTGCTCTATTTATACGATTTACCAAAAGAATCCTCTTTGTTTTTTTTGAATATGTGTAAAAATATTATTATAATTTCTTTTTTTATAATATGTTTAAAAAAATAATAGTTTTCTTTACGTTAATTGTTATATTACAGTGTAGCATCCCTCCATCGAGAGAATCACAAAATTTGATTTATAAAACATCTGATGATCTTTACAATTCTTCCGATAGAATTATAGAAATAAAATATCTAGGAGATAATTTAGATTATAAAATTGATGAGGAAGATTTTATGAGTTTTAAATTTGTTGTTTTGACAAGTTTTAAAGGAACTTCAGACGAAGGTGATGAAATTTTTATAACCATGAAAAAAAATAATTATTTGAGTTTAATTAACTTTGAAACTAATTCAGAATTTATATTTAATCAAGATGATACGTTCATTATGTTTCTTATGGGTAGAGCAAAAGACAATAGATATCCAAAAGAGTTAAAAGGAACTTTATGGATAAATAATGGAGATCCAGCAATATTCAAAATAAATAAACTTTTTCTGGATGTTATTGTTAATAAAAACAGATTATTAACTTTAAGTGACGACTTCACTCGACTACTGAATTTAGATGTTGATATGTTTATTAGTGAACTAGAAAGCATAGAGAATTAAATGTTTTTTTTACATGGAGCAGCTGGAAAATGGGATGAAATAATTCTTATAGCTGTTTTTTTTGTAATTGTTATAGTTCTCTTTTTTTTATCTTGGTTGAGAGGAAGAAAGATTCAAAAGAAAAAAAATAATTAACTAATAACTTTATTTTTTCTAAATTTATTTATTTGTTTTTTCGAAAACCCGTGTTCTAATAATATTTTTTCAGAATGTTCTCCTAAAAGAGGTGAAGGGGTACGCAATGAACTAGGTTTTTCAGAAAACTTAGCAATCACTCCAATATTATCTGTTTCTCCAACTTTTTTATGCTTCAATTTAACTCTCATGTTTCTGAATTTTACTTGAGGGTCATTCCATACTTCTTTCATATCGTATATAGGACCACTTGGAACTCCATTTTTATCTAAAATATCAATCCATTCGGATCTTGTTTTTTTTGATAAAGTTTTTTCCAGTTCTCTTTCAAGTCCATGTTTATTTAATAATCGGGAAGGATTATCAATATATTTTTTATTATCTAATAAATCTTTTCGATCTATAGCATTACAAAGCCTTTCCCAGTTGCTTTGATTTGGAGCAGCAACATTTAGGAATCCGTCTGAGGTTTTTAATGCTTGATAGGGGGCAGATATTCTATGTGAAGATCCTAATGGAATAGGAGTTTCTCCAGTTGCAAAGAAACCCGTTGATTCCCAAACAGTATATGCTATTGCAGATTCCAATAATGATACTTCTATGTGCTGACCTTCATTATTTTTCAAACGATTTACATATGCAGCAAGAATAGATGACAATGCATACATACCAGTGTTTAAATCAGCTATTGGTACTCCTACCTTCGCAGGAGCTGTATCTGGATGTCCTGTTATACTCATTAATCCACTCATACCTTGAGCTACCAAGTCAAAACCAGCTCTTTCTGCATATGGACCGGTTCTTCCAAATCCAGAAATAGAACAATATATTAGGCTTTTATTAACTTTTTTTAAATCTTCATATCCTAAGCCTAATCTTTCCATTGTCCCTGTTCTATAATTTTCAATTAACACGTCAGCTTTATTTACTAATTTTTTCATTATTTGAATACCTTCAGGGTCCTTAAAGTTAATCACAATAGATTCTTTGTTTCTATTTAAATTCATAAAACCTATAGATTGATTATTTTTAAAGGGAGGTCCCCAACTTCTAGTATCATCTCCACCATTAGGCTTTTCTACCTTAATAACGTTTGCTCCCATATCAGCAAGATTCATTGAACAAAAAGGGCCAGCTAAGATTTGACTACAATCTATAACTTTTAAGCCTTCTAATATCCCTTTATTTTTTTTTGACATATTTTTTAGTGTTTTTTACATTTGATTTTTTTTATTATATAAATAACAAATAGAATAAGGAGCATAAATTTGAAGGAATTTCTTTTAGATAAAAAAATTGCATTAATAACTGGCGGTAATGGAGGTATAGGTTTTGGGATTTCAGAAGGATTATCAAAAAATGGAGCAACTGTTATAATCGCAGGAAGAAATCAGAGTAAAAATGATACAGCTTTAAATGAATTAAGAAAAATTAATAAAAAAAATGATTCTGTCATACTAGATGTAAATAATCAAAATTCTATTACAGAATGTGTAAATTATGTATTAAAAAAATTTGGAAGAATAGATATTTTAGTTAATAATGCAGGAATTAATAGACGAAGTGAAGAACCACATTTACTGTCTAAAATGGATTGGAAAGACGTTATGGATACTAATTTAAACTCCATACATGATATCACTTCAAAAATCTTTCCTATAATGAAAAAAAATAAATCAGGAAAAATTATAAACATTGGTTCGATGATGTCAATTTTTGGAACTGCATATGCTGCTGCTTACGCTGCCAGCAAAGGAGGCGTTGTACAATACACCAAAAGTTGTGCAGTAGCTTGGGCTAAATATAACGTACAGGTTAATTCTATTTTACCAGGATGGATTGTTACAGAAATGACAAACGATTTTAAAGACAAATTTCCAGAAAGATATGCAATGATAATTGAGAGAACACCAGCAGATAGGTGGGGTATACCAAAAGATCTTGCTGGGACAGCAATATTTTTATCAAGTAATTTATCTGATTTCGTAACTGGAGTTTCGATTCCTGTTGATGGTGGTTATAGTGTATGGTAAGCTTGTAAATTATTTATCTTTCTTAACTTTCTTAAGTTATAATGTTAAAACAGAATATTAAATTTAAAAATTTTAAAACAGAATAGATTAAAATTTTTTAAATACAGAACAGAATAGAAAATTAAATAAAGTAACCGGAGGTCATTATGAGTATGATCTTAATGGTTATCATCAGTATAGTAATTTCAGGATTCATTTTTGGAATTCTTGGATTTCTAGCCAGAATGTTTATTGTTGGAGGAGAGCTTAAAAGAGCAGAAGATGCAGCTGAGGGCCAATTAAGAAGAGCTGAAGCTCGAAATAGAGAAATTTTGGTAGAAGCTAAAGAAAACGCTTTAAAGATTAAAAGCCAAGCTCAATCCGAAATAAATAACGATCGGAGAGGAATTCAAAAACTAGAAAGCAGCTTAGAGGCTCGAGAGGAAAATTTAAAGAAACAAAATAATGAACTTCAAAAAAAAATAAATGAAGTAAATAAAAAAGACCAAAATCTTGAATCAGAAAGAAAAACAGTTCAAGCTCTTGAGTCAGACCAAGTTTCTATTTTAGAAGAGTTGTCTAAATTTTCTGCCGCTGAGGCTAAAGAATTACTGATAGATAAGACCAATAAGAACATTGAATTTGAACTAGCAAAAATATATAAAAATGCTGAAAGTCAAATGTATTCTGAAGCAGATGATAAAGCCAAAGAGATTTTAGCTTCTTCAATGCAAAGATATGCTTCAGAAGTTGTTAGAGATTCTTCTGTATCTTCTATAAACTTACCTAATGAAGAAATGAAAGGAAGAATTATAGGAAGGGAAGGAAGAAATATTAGAGCAATTGAGAATTCTACAGGAGTAGATCTGATTGTTGATGAAGAACCTGAATCAATTTCTGTATCATGTTTTGATCCAATACGAAAACAAACAGCTATTGTAGCAATCAATTCTCTTATTAAGGATGGGAGGATTCATCCAGCAAGAATAGAGGAACTTGTTGAAAAGGCAAAAAATGAAGTGATGATTGAAATTAATAAAGCAGGACAAAAGGCTATATTTGAAATCAATGTTAAAGGATTAAGCAAAGAAATAGTAGATTTGATGGGACGATTAAAATTCAGATACTCTTATGGAGAAAATGTTTTACAGCATTCAATAGAGGTTGGTAGATTTGCAGGAATACTAGGGGGACAAATAGGATTGAATGTAGAAATTTGTAAGACTGCAGGCTTTTTACATGACTTGGGTAAGGCACTATCACATGAGATAGAAGGTTCACATGCAGAAATAGGTGCTGATATAGCTAGAAGAAATGGTATGGATGATAAAATTGTTACAGCTATTAAGGAACACCATGATAGAGATATGACTTCCCCTGAAAGTTATGTTGTAGCTGCAGCAGATGCGATTAGTGCAGCTAGACCAGGAGCAAGAAATGATTCATTGGAAAGATATATAGAAAGATTAACTTCATTGGAAGAGATTGCTTTAGGGTTTGAAGGAGTAGAAAGATGTTTTGCAATCCAAGCAGGCCGAGAAGTTAGAGTAATGGTTAACCCTGAAGAAATAGATGATGTCAAAGCATCCACTTTAGCAAGAGATATATCTAATGAAATTAAACAAAAACTTAACTTTCCTGGTCAAATAAAAGTTATTGTTATACGTGAAACTAGATCTATCCAAATGACAGGAGATTTTAATTAGGTGATAATTTGAAAGTTTTGATGATTGGAGATATAGTTGGTAAAGGTGGAAGGAATACTCTAAATATCTTATTACCCAAAATAATTTCAGAACACGAAATAGATTATGTTATAGCTCAAGGTGAGAATTCAGCTGGTGGATTTGGGATAACAAAAAAAACATCAAGACAAATATTTAACTCTGGAGTTAATGTCATAACATCAGGTAATCATATTTGGGATAAATCTGATATTTTTGAGGATCTAGAAAAATTTAATTCGAAAATATTAAGACCCATGAATTATCCGAAAGAAAAACCTGGAACAGGTCTTTATGTTGATGAAAATATTGCAGTCATTAATTTAATTGGATCAGTTTGGATGGGTAAAATTGATTCTCCATTTAATCAAATTGAATCAATTCTTTCACAAATTCCTTCAATGCCTATTTTTTTGGATTTTCATGCAGAAGCTACCTCAGAAAAAGCTGCTTTGGCTTGGCATTTAGATGGTCGAATAACAGCTTTGGTAGGAACACATACTCATGTGGCTACTTTAGATAATAAGATTTTACCTAATGGGACAGCATTTGTTTCAGATCTAGGTATGGTTGGAGCTAAGGATAGTATTTTAGGCATGGATAAAGATGCTTCAATTGCAAGATTTTTTAATGGTGATAAAAGAAGGATGAAGCCAGTGGAAGAAGGAAAAATGATATTTAATTCTGTTGCAATTGAATATGATAAAACTGCTACAAATGCTTCAAAAATATATAGAATTGATCAAGAAATACATATCTGATGTATGCAGATTTACATATTCACTCACATTTTTCAGATGGAATTTTATCACCTAAAGAAATTTTGGATGAAGTCATAAGTACTTCCCTTGAAAGTATAGCTATAACCGATCATGACAATATTCAAGGATCGATAGAAGCACAAAAAATCAATCGAAGAAATGACTATGATTTAGAAATAATTCCAGGGATAGAATTTTCTTGTTTGGAAAACAGACAAGATTTTCATATAATTGGCTTATTTATTGATTATGATTCTCCTTATTTAAATGAAACGATTGATGTGATGCAAAAAAAAAGAATTGATTCGATAAAAAAAATTGTAAAATTTCTAAATCAAAAAAACATAAATATTTCATTTAAAGATATTTTAAGTTTAGCCAAAGGTTCAGTTGGAAGGCCTCATGTTGCATTAGATTTAATAAATAAACGGTATGCTAATAATGTAAACGAAGCTTTTGATAAATATTTATCTAATAAAATATTATTTAATATAAGAGAGCCTCGGATGAATGTTTCAAAGGCTATAATAACTATAAAAAAAAGTGGAGGAATACCTATTTGGGCTCACCCTAATATTAAAGATATAAATTTTGAAAAAAATCTCCAAGAATTTATTGTGATGGGATTAGCGGGGATTGAAGTTGCTTCACCAAGATACGGATTGAACAGACAAGAAATAATAATTAATGTATGTTCCAAATATAATTTATTATTATCAGGAGGTAGTGATTTCCATGGTTTTCATAAGGGAATTGATATAAGTAGTGATTATGGAATTAAACATAAAGAATTTATTGATATAAAAAAATATCTAAATATAAAAAAATAAAATGCTAAATGAAATATTGATTGCTATTATATACTCATTATTTTTTTATATTTTAGGTTGTATTCCAACTTCATATTTGCTTGGTAAAAATCTTTTTAAAATCGATATTTTAGATAAAGATTCACGTCATTCTGGCCTATCTAATATTTATAATTTATTACCAAAAAAATATATATTTTTAATTCTATTTATTGACGTTATTATGAAAGGTTTTCTGCCGACTTTATTCATTCAACTTTTTGATTCAAAATTATTGTTTATTGTAATATTTTTGTTGATTGGCCACAATTGGTCTATTTTTATAAATTTAAGAGGTGGGAAAGGAATAACAGTAGCTATTGGAATTATTTTAGGTGTTTCTTATATGTTATTTGTATATCTTTTATCATTATTTATTTTGATATGGCTTATTAATAGATTTAGAGATAGTGCCTTCCCATGGATTATAAGTTTCTTTAGTTTGACCTTTATCGTAAATATGAATTTCTTAGGGGATGATTACAATACTTATGGTTTAATATTATTATTATTATGTTTTTTAATACTTATAAGACGTAGTTTAGGAATAACAAACTATAATAAAGTTAATTACAAAATAATAATCAACAGAATATTATTTGATAGAGAAAATAGCTAATGGAAAAGAATTGTTTTTATCATAAAGAAATTCCTACAGGCCTCTCTTGTTCAAGGTGTAACAAACCAGTTTGTAACAAATGCACAATAGATTCACTCGTAGGTATAAAATGTAAAAAATGTGGTTTAATAGGTACACCACATATATTAGAAGTAAATATCTTTGATTATTTTAAAATATTGTGTGTTAGCCTACCTTTTTCCTTATTTCTAGCTTTTTTATATACTCTAGGTTTAATTATGGCCTTGAATAATGAATTTTTAGGTAAATATCAGGAGATAAGTCAAACATTTTTTAAAATTTTAACATTGATTTTTTTAGTTGCTTCTGGAGCTTCTGTGGGAGAAGTAGTAAAAAGGGTAAGTTATAAAAAAATAAATAAATTTTTTCCAGTTATCTCCGCGTTATCGACACTATTTTTGTGGATTTGCATATACATGCTTTTTAAAGTGATTTATCCTCAATATTTATTATGGTGGGAGCAATTTTTTTATGGTCCTGTACCAATAGTGGGACTTGGAATAGCAATTTATTTATCATATAAAAGATTAAAATGAGGAGTTTTAAATGAAAAAAACAAAAATTGAAAAAATTGAAAAAATTTTATGGAATAGATGGTTATTAATTAAAATTTATTGTGAAGATGGAACAATTGGTATTGGAGAAGGTGGAGTGCATGGTTGGCAAAGACCAACAAAAACAATGATTGATACAATGGAACCATATCTTATTGGTAAGGATCCTTCTCTTATTGAACATCATTATCAATGGTTATATAGATCTAGTCATTTTATGGGTTCTGTCGTTCAAGGTGCTCTTTCTGCTATTGATATCGCACTTTGGGACATAAAAGGTAAAAGATTTGAAGTTCCAATATATGAACTTCTATCCGGTAAAACCAGAGATAAAGTAAGGTGCTATATGCATGTTGGGATGTATAACCCCAATTCAAAATCAAAACATGGAACAACTGACGCTTTAGTTGAAGATGCTTTATCAGCTACAAAAAAAGGATTTACTGCTGTTAGATTTTCTCCTTATAGTGATGAATTTTTTATGCATAAATCCTTTACAGAATGGGCTTCAGAATCAGTTAAAAATGTCGGAGCAGTCAGAGAAGCTGTAGGAGATTCAGTAGATGTTTGTGTAGAAATTCATAGACAAATGAGTCCTGCTGAAGGTATTAGTTTAGGCAAACAATTAGAACAGTTTTCTCCTTTTTTTTACGAAGACCCAATGCTTCCAGATTCTCCAAATTTGATGGCTGATATTCAAAAAAATTGTAATATACCAATTGCTACAGGGGAGAGATTTACTAGCATATATGAATTTCAACAATTATTAGAAGCAAAAGCTACAAGTTATATTAGACCAGACTTATGCTTGGCTGGAGGAATTAGTGGATGCAAGAAAATTTCTGCTATGGCAGAATCTCATCATGTTAAAGTAATTCCTCATAATCCTCTTTCTCCTGTGTCTACAGCTGCTTGCGTACAGCTTGATGCGTCTATTCCAAATTTTGCTTTGCAGGAATATACAGGAGAGGATAAACCTCCAAAAAGTGATCTTATTGAAAATCCAATAACACTTGATAATGGATACTTGATTGTTCCCGAAGGCCCTGGTTTGGGAATTACACTTAATGAAAAAACTTTAACTCAAGGAGAGACCCCAAAAGTATTGGATACTCCAATTGGATTTGATGGTTCAGTTCAGGATAGATGATTTAATTTTTTCAAAATGAATTTTGTTAAGTCCCAATCATTGTTTCTAAATCTTCAATTTCCTTAGGTATCTTTTTAGTCATGTTTTTTGGTCCTGATTCAGTTATTAATATATCGTCTTCAATTCGGATCCCAATATTTTTATACTTTTCAGTTATATTTTGAGCCATATCTCCAAAGTACAAACCTGGTTCAATTGTTAGTATCATACCTTCTTCAAATTGAGTGAAATTATCATCTCTATCCTTATATTTTCCAGCATCATGTACATCTAATCCTAACCAATGGGAAGTAGAATGCATATAAAAAGGGACATATAATTTTTTTTCGATTATTTCTTCTACAGATTCTGAAATAATATTTAGATGTCTAAGTCCTTCAATCATAGTATTTAATGCCTTCTTGTGAGGATCATTTATTGAATTACCAATTTTGCATTCTTCAATGGCATTTATATTTGCTTCAAGAACTATTTGATAAATATCCTTTTCTTCACTTGAGAATTTTCCATTTACTGGCCAAGTTCTTGTTACATCTGCAGAATAATAATCCCACTCTGATCCAGCATCAATTAATAATAATGAATCTTTTTTTAATTTTTCATTGTTACTAATGTAGTGAAGAATACATGAGTTTTTTCCAGATGCTACTATTGAAGGATAACCATTTCGTTTTGCCCCAGATAATCTAAACTCTTTTTCTAACATTTCTTGAATTTCAAACTCATATTTTCCATAAGCTGTACACTTTATGGCTTCAGTAAATCCATTTGAGGTTATATCTATAGCTGTTTTAATCATACTGATTTCATTTTTACTTTTTATTAACCTCATGGAATCTATTAAAATAGTAGGATCCATAATTAATGGATTAGGTATTCCAGTCCTTGATTTAGTTTTTCTTAAATTTTCTATTCCTTCAAAAATCATTTCATCAATTTTCTTTGAAGAACCGAGATTGTAGTAAATTTTTTCGCAAGATAAAATTAATTCAGAAAGTTTATCAAGTTGATTGTTTTCAAAAGATTCATCTGCTAAAAAATATTTTTTTGCTTTTTCAGTACCTATTTTGTAACCATTCCAAACTTCTTCTTCAATTTTTTTCTGTTGTAAAAATAATATATATTTTGTAGAGTCTTTTTTTAGCATAATCATTATGGCATCCGGCTCTTCTAAACCAGTTAAATACCAAAAATTAGAATCTTGTCGAAATTCATAATGTACATCATCATTCCGTACTTTTTCAGTTGCTCCACTTAGAATAAGCAAAGAATTTTCATCCATATGTTTAAATAGCTTTTGCCTTCTTGATTTATATTCCTTTTGATCTATTTTGTTCATAATTTAAAATAGTTTTCCTTATACCACCTTAACTCTTCAATGCTTTCCTTTATATCATCCAAAGCTTGATGAGTATTTTGTTTTTCAGGCTCATTTTTGATGGGTTTAAACCATCTTTTAATAACCTCTTTGAAAGAGGATACATCTATCATCCTATAATGGAGATAATCATCTAGAACAGGCATTTCTTTTCTTATGAATTTCCTATCAATATGAATAGAATTCCCACACAATAATCCTTCCTTTTTTTCTACCCACTTTGAAATAAATTCTATATTTATTTTTTCGGCTTCAGAAATTTTTATTTTAGATTTTTTGACCTTTTCTAATAAACCGGATTCAGTATGAATTTTTAATGGCCAAGCTTCTATTTTGTCTAATTCTTCTTGAGATCTATGAATTATTAAATTAGGACCTTCTTCCAAAATCTCAAGATTTTTGTCAGTAATTATACATGCAGTTTCAATTATTACTTGATCATCTGATAGACCTGTAAACTCTAAATCCATCCAGACCAAATTATCTTTTTTATTCATTATAGAAGATTTATTTTAATGGAAAATATATATTATTTTATTTATAATTTTATCAATAAATGGAAAAAAATTACATAATACCAATTGCTGACGAAAAAATTCATGGTTTGTATAACCTCTGGTTTAATAACGGATTTGATAATGAAGATAATGTAGATGTAGATAAAACACTACTCAGTGGATCTGAAAAAAACATAAATCAAATCAATCTTTATTCAATTGAAAAAGATTCTGAATTTTTGTCATCAGTTATTTTGATTTTTCCAAAAGATAATCCCACAATTTCCGGATTAGGTGAAGTCTGTACAAGAATAGATTCTCGAGGAAGAAACTATGCATCAAATCTATGTAAATTAGCTAGAGATGATTTTTTTTCTAAATCAAATGCACAAGGTAATTTTCTGGGGACCGTTAATCCTGTAGCTGCTAAAATTTATGAAAAATTAGGATGGAAAAAAATCACTAATTCTTTAGTTATGTTTAATTCTGTCAATAATATAAGTTTTGATAATTTTGTGGAACAAAATTATATATCATCAGAAAAACTAAATATTTCTGAGGGAAGTCCTTATTTTAGATTACCTCTTATTCCATTTGTTTTATCAAACAAAAAGTTTATATACAGTGATATAAATGTTCGAATTTTGGGTGAATTAGAAAGTTCATATTGTCTAAGTCTTTATGAGAAATTTGATTCATTATTAGAGAGAAAGGGTAACTGGTATTGTATGCATAATCTCAATAATCAAATTTATGGTATCAGTACTTATCAAGAGGAAAAACAAAAAATTTATAGAATTGATGGCTTTGATAATCATTTTTATAAAAACGACTTTCATAATTTACTTGATAAAACCATTGAATCTATATTAGAAAAAGATCCTTTAAAAATTTATGTTGATGTCTTAATAGATGATAAATATAAATACGAAACTTTTTCTGAATTAAATTTTTTTCAAGATTCAAAAGTTACTCATAAAATTGATAATTTTGAAAAAGAATTTTATAGGATGATTTTGGACTTTAAATAAACGTTTATTTTATTTCGAATCCTAAATTTATTTCACTAATGATTTCTTTTTCACCTGCAAACACACTAGAAGAAGGAAATGGTGCAGCTGCCATCCTCATCATTCCCATACTATTGTTATCTTCTAAATAGTTTGAACTATATACCTCTTCAAAAAAAACTAATTTCCCTAGTTCTATTCCTAAACTTTTTTCAAAAAGTTCGCTTTTGTTTAGTGCATCTTTTACAGCTTTATTTCTTGCGAGATTTAAAGAATCTTCTAAATTTTTTACCTTAAATTCAACACTGAACAACCTGAAAAAATCTTCAGTTTCTATAGCAGATTTATCTATTAAATCTGGGATAATAATTTCTTTGCTTTCCCCCTCTATAGTAATCCTAATTTGGTTTGAAACTTCGTAGGCTATGATTTCAGGACTATTGTAAGTTCCACCATATTCATCTTTCTTTTCTATCCATCTTTCAACTGGACTTATAGAAAATTTATCAGTGATAATATTATTTTGTTCAACTCCCAAACTATCTGCTATTTCAATTATTTTTTTTACGTTTAAATTTACATTTTCTAAAGCAGATTTGATATTTTTTTCTCTACTTTCAATTCCTAAATGTACTATAGCAAAATCTGAATTTTGCTTAACAGATCCTGTTCCACTTATCGTAAAAATATTTGACTTAGAAATATTACTACTAGATAAGTTTCTTCCTGATAAGACTTCGTATGTTAGTTGGTTTCTGACATCTGAGTCTGATTTATTGTCATTTGTTTCGTTAGTACAAGAAAACAATAATATAGCTATTATAGGAATGTTCAAATATTTTTTTAACAATGGATCTTCTTTTAATATGAGTATCATTTAAGAATACTATGATTTGATCCTATTATTCAATGATCTAAATATTATCTAAACAAAAAAACAAATATAAATACCAAAGTAAGATATAAATTGATATTAGCATAATTGAGATTTTTATTATTCTTGATCGTAAATATTTATCTGCTAACCATCCTGTGAAAAGCCCAACAAAAACATTGGAATCAATTTGAAAAAATTAATAATCCGATACTTTCTAGTTTTTCAATAATATTAGTTAATAACCAAGCAATTATTACAAAATCCAAAAATCTGATTGTATTTATAAAAAAACTTGAAGCCCAAAAACTTATGTAATTTTTATCATTGTAAGGGATAAAAGAATTTATAATATTTAGCATATAATTATTATGGAGTTTTAACTTTCATTTATCGAATTTTACTTTTATTTCTGTAAAATTTTAATCAATAAAATATACCAAAGAAGGTTAGATTGGGAAAATTTGAAAAATATTTATCAATTTGGGTATTGTTGTCAATTATCATAGGAACAATGGGCGGAAATATATTTCCAAATATTTTTGTAGAAATTTCCAAATTTGAATACGCTAGTGTTAATTTCTTGATAGCTTTTTTTATTTGGATTATGATTTTTCCAATGATGGTCAATGTAGATTTTTCTTCAGTAAAACGAATAACCAGACAACCAAAGGGTTTGGTATTGACACTTATTGTTAATTGGTTAATAAAGCCTTTTTCAATGGCAGGATTAGGAATCATTTTTTTTGAAATTATTTTTTCAAATTTTGTTACAGACATTGAAGCATCTCAATATATTGCAGGGATGATACTACTTGGTGTCGCCCCATGTACAGCAATGGTTTTTGTATGGAGCAATCTAACAGATGGAGATCCTAATTATACCTTATTACAAGTGTCTATTAATGATTTAATTATGATTTTCGCATTTGCCCCTTTGGCAGCTTTATTATTAGGAATCACTAAGATATATGTTCCATGGGGAACATTAATATTGTCTATTTTTTTGTATGTAATTATACCTTTAGTAATGGGTTATATAACTAGACAATTAATTTTTAATAACAAATTGAATAAAATCAATATATTTAATGCTCGTATGAGACCTTTGACGATAATTGGTTTATTATTTACCATTATTATTTTGTTTGGATTTCAAGGAGAAATAATTATTGCAAAACCTTTGATAATTGTTCTAATATCTATTCCACTACTTATACAAACATATGGAATTTTTTTTATTACTTATTTAGCCTCTTATATTTTAAAATTACCCAATAAGATAGCTGCTCCTGTTTGTTTAATAGGGACCTCTAATTTTTTTGAATTAGCTGTTGCAGTAGCTATTGGAATATTTGGTATCAATTCTGGAGCAGCTTTGGCAACAGTAGTAGGTGTTTTGGTGGAAGTCCCTGTTATGTTGTCATTGGTATATTTTATAAATCTCAATAAAAAATCATTTAATTTCTAGATAAAAAATCTTATTCTTACTTGTTTTGATGTATAATTTTTTATCACACTAACGAATTTATCATGAAAACAAATTACGATGTGATAATTATTGGTGGAGGAGTGGTTGGTTCAGCTTCAGCCTTTTATTTATCTAACTCAGGAGCATCAGTAGCGATAATAGAAAAAGATTCTATAGCTAGTCATGCTTCAGGATTTGCTTATGGTGGAATAACTCCCACAATCGGACTTGATCCAAATTCTTCTTATCACAAAATAAGTAGATATTCATATAAACTTCATACTTTGCTGGCTGATGCTCTTCCACATGTTTCCGGTATTGATTATGGCTTTAGAATATACCCAAATATTGATTTAGCTATAAATGATATGGAGAAAGATAGATTGTATGAAATATATAAAAAATTTTCTAATGAATACGAATGGTGTGATAGAAAAGATTTGGAGAAAATAGATTCTCGGCTGGGCCCCAACGTTATTTCAGGCCTAATATCGAACTCATCTAGTGGATTAGATCCTTATAAATTTTCTCTTTCTCTATTAACTGCTGCTGAAAAAAAAGGAGCAAAATTTATCAATTCCAAAATAGATGAATTGATTGTAAAAAATAATAAAGTTAAAAACGTTGTTTTGGCAAATAGAACAGAAATATTTGCAAAACATTTCATAATAGCTACAGGTCCTTGGTCAAATGAATTTTCAAAATGGTTTGGTAATAATATTCCCATTAGACCATTAAAAGGACAAATTATAAGACTTAAAAGTGATCAGAAGATAAATTTAGGTTTTCATTGGGGTACTAATTATGTAACTTCCAAACAAGATGGATTGATTTGGGCTGGAACAACAGAAGAAGATGTTGGATTTGATGAAATCCCCACTTTTGAAGCTAGAAATGAAATACTATCTTCTGTTGTTGAAATTTTTCCTTTTTTGAAGGATTCTCAATTGATACACCAAACTGCTTGTCTTAGACCTCTTACTATTGATAAATTACCTATTATTTCTCAATCCAATATCTATAACAATCTTTTTATTGGATCTGGAGCTGGAAGACAAGGAATTTTGTTAGGTCCAGGGATGGGTAAAATATTATCTGACCTAATAACATCTGAAACATCAGAAATAGATATAAAAGATTTTTCACATCTTAGATTCAGCTAATTAGAAAAGTATTGATTTCACAGCTTCTATAAATCATAGTAGAATTATGTCAAAGAAAATATCATATAAATATAATGAAACCTATAAAAATAACTAAGATTGAAATACATAAAATTGAGTCAGAAATGAAGGATTAGACATGAAAGAATCACCAATAATCACAAAAATAGATGCAATTCATTTTTCTTATACACTTGAAGATTTAGGCAAAGACTATAACACCTTTAATACAGTATATGAACCAGGAGGTAAACAGAACGCGTCAGGCACAATCCTAAGGATATATACCAATAAAGGTATAGTAGGTGAACATGCTTTTGATGGAGGTCCTTCTTTAGCGGAAATCAAAATTGTAGCACCATATTTAATAGGAAAAAATGCACTTGCAAGAGAACCTATATATAACGATTTAAAAAGAGGATCCCGTCATTGGGCGATGCTTGGAATGGGTATCATAGATATATGTCTTTGGGATATAGCTGGCAAATTTTATGATGAACCATTGTATCGGCTTCTTGGAGGAGAAAGACGACCTTTAAAGGCTTATGCTTCTACTCTTCATGGAGATGAAAACGGAGGTTTAACAACCCCAAAAGATTTTGAAAATTTTGCTCAAAAATGTCTCGAAATGGGATATAAAGCTTTTAAAGTACACGGTTGGGGACTGGCTAGAGATAATATAGAACGTGAAGTAGAAAATGTCTTAAATCTAGGTGAGAAATTTGGAAGTAAGTTGGATTTATTAATTGATCCCGCATGTGAAATAAAGAATTTTGGAGACGCACTTAAACTTGGTAAAGCTTGTGATGAAGCAAATTTTTTTTGGTGGGAAGATCCATTTCAGGATAATGGCGTGTCTCAATTTGCACATAGAAAATTGAGGCAGTTGGTAAAAACACCTCTTCTACAAACAGAACATATTCGACTTCTAGAACAACACGTGGATTTCATTGTAGCTGATGCTACAGATTATGTTCGATGTGGAGCACATGAGGACGGAGGTATTACGGGTGCAATAAAAATAGCGAATGCTTCTGAAGGTTTCGGACTTGATATGGAACTTCATGGACCAGGACCCGTTCATAGACACGTAATGTCTGCAATAAGAAACACTAATTTTTATGAACTAGGTTTAGTTCATCCAAACGTGAAAACTACAAAATCTAAAGTATATTTAGATTACAATGATGATCTTGATGCGATTGACAAAGATGGTAATGTATTTGCTCCTGAAGGCCCTGGTATTGGAGTCGAGCTAGACTGGGATTGGATAAACTCTAATAAAACTGGTGAAGAAGTAATTGCAGAATAGGATTTAATTGTGAAGTTTAAATCATGCAGTTGCAGTAGAAACTCTATAGGCAGTTCTAAGATCTTGTTGTTCAAATTCTAATGGTTTTTCTCCCATCGCAAATTCATATAATGCAGCTTTATATATACCTTCAAGTGTATAAATAATAGAAACTGAAGTAGTAGCACAAAGTACACCAACAATCATCCCGAGGTTGGCACTCATTAATCCAAAAAACCATCCTAATGCACTACTACCTAATAATGCTAAAATTTGAAAAATTCCAAATCCAAAATTAGCAGCAACCTGGTTTCCCCAGGTTTGTTTAAACAATGCAGATGATCTTTTTATAGCTGCAAAAGGACTTAAATTTTCTGAAACAATAATGGGCACAACAAAGAATGTCATCATTGCCCATCCAGCTTGTAGCAAGCTGGCAAATATTGAAGTCATAATCTGTCCAACTGCTCCTCTATTTCTACCACTGGCTCTTATTGCAGCAAAAATTAGAGCCATAATAGTGACAATAATTGACCATATAAAAATGTGATGTATATGTTTACTAGCATGTGATAATCCTGAGCGAACATTAGGATCTCCACCTCTCAATCGATCGAGTGCTGCAGAAACAAGTGCAGAGTTAAAAAATACAACAATAAAATTTGCTCCGAACACAAGAATAAGTAAAGGTATAACAGGAATATCTTCTGCTCCTTCACTTGAGAAAGAAGATAAATCTAACCCAACAATAGTAAAAATTATCCAAACAAAGACTATAACAAAAATAGCTGCAAGTATTGGAAACAAAATTAATTCTTTATCTTTTTTTAATACTCTGATACAGGATTTCATTAAATCTATCGTATTAGAGATACTCCCAAAAAAACCTGAACTATGTCTCAACTTTTTTACTCCTAGTGATAACAATATAATTAGATTATATTATTAAACCTTTTATTTTACTCGAAAGTCCCCAACGTTTTTTTTCTTAATTGTTCCCAATCTATTTCATATCCTAATCCAGGTTTTGTAGGAGCCGTAACATAACCTTTTTCAAATTTTATATCCTCAACCAAACCAAATTTATTTTCACCAGTGCAGGGGAAAAATTCAAAAAATTCACAATTAGGAACAGCCATTATTGCATGTAAATTAGCAACGTTATCTAAAGAATTACCTGATCCTGAATGTATTTCACATTTCATATTAAATGCTTCGGCTAAATTAGCTAATTTAATCAAAGGAGTAATACCTCCACAAGCAACAACATCTCCTCGCAAAATATCTGTAGCCTTTTCTGTTATCCATTCTGCAGTCCCGTAAAATCTGCCAGGGATATATTCTGTAGCAATAATTGGTATATCTAGTTTTTGATGTAATTTTTTATAACTATAAATGTCTTCTTCAACTAATGGATCCTCATACCAATAAAAATTTAGACTCTCAATTGCTCTACCTACTCTTATCGCATCTTCATATTGATATGCCCACATAGAATCTAACATCAACTTTATTTCATCTCCAACAGCTTCTCTCACTGCCTTTGATATTTCAATATCATACTGAGGATTTCCATGAGGATGTATTTTATGAGCAGTCCAACCCATTTCTTTAAATTTCAATGCCTCTTCAGCATATTCTTCTTTTGTCTCATGATATGCAGTACTTGAATATACTGGTACAGTTTCTTTACATGTTCCTATCAATCTATGGATTGGTTGGTTTGCTATTTTCCCATTAATGTCCCATAAACAGATATCAATTGCTCCAATTACATAAGTGGAAACGGATCTATTCATTTTCCATAAA
>Ga0257107_1000322_pt1 | contig 18507 bp, 20 predicted proteins | sample LP_taG_2_FD_190178 | JGI IMG/M metagenome (GOLD analysis project Ga0257107, IMG submission 190178) | Marine microbial communities from Northeast Subartic Pacific Ocean, Canada - LP_J_2011_P26_500m | ecosystem: Environmental > Aquatic > Marine > Oceanic | place: Canada: Northeast Subartic Pacific...
TTTTCGAAATAAACTCTCATTACGATGAAAATATTTTCTTTTACATTTTCTGAAAGTTTTTTTAATTTTTTTGCATATTCTATTCCAGCTTTTGTATCATGAATTGAACAAGGCCCAACTAAAAGTAATAGCCTTTCGTCTTCACCTGAAATAATTTTTTGGATACTTATCCTTGAATTTTCTACCAGCTTTGCTTGACTCTCTTTTAGAGGAATTTTTGCAAAATATGATTCTGGTGATGGAAGGGTTGTTAGTTCTTTAATATTTAGATTTTGTATTTTGTTCAATTTTTTCTCCTTAAAAATTTAATGTTAATTAAATAAAAAAAAGACCCTTATCAGAGTCTTTAGAGTTATTTAAATCTACGAATGAATACTACAAAGACTCCAATCTTTCAAAAAAATAATAATATGTATAAAATTCAGTTTTCATCTTTTTTTGCTTATTTAGTTCTAGTGTAACTTAATTTTACAGAAATTTCCTACAATTTATAGATCGGGTCTTAATGAAGTAGCTCCGTTAAGATATACGTGTTTTATTTGATTTTGATTTTTTATAGTATTCCAATGAATTAAAATTCTAATGCATTTTTGTAATCCGTCAGGGTTATCTATTTCATGCATGTTTAATAATGGAACTTCATTCATGGATAATTTTTCTCTTGCGGCTACTGCTGGAAATTCTGCATTTAAATCTTTGGTTGTAGTAAAAAATATAGAAGCAATGTCTTGAATTTCGACATTATTCAAAGTTGTCATTTCCCTTAATAAACTGAATGTAGAATCTATGATATTTTCTTTAGTATTATTTGATACAGTAGTTGCTCCTCTGATTCCTCTTACCGACATTTTCCCTCTTGCTTACATAACCAAACTAAAATAATTCAGATATAAAATTACTTGCCACTTCAATTATCTTATCATTTTTTGTATCTTTTAATTTATTTATTAATGCTGAACCTACAACTGCAGCGTCGGCAAATTTAATTATATTGGTTATATCACTTTTAGTAGATATTCCAAATCCAACCGCCACGGGCACATTGGTATGCTTTTTTACTTGTTCTACGAGATCTTTTACTCTATCAAAAACAATGTTTCTTTCTCCTGTTACCCCCAGTACAGATACACAATATATAAAACCTGTTGCTAATTTGGTCGCTTTTTTAATGATTTCTTTAGAAGAATTTATTGAAAGAAGTGGGATAAAATCAATTGAATATTGATTAAGTATATTAACTAGAGGTTTTGATTCATTTATAGGTAAGTCTGCAACAATCAAACCATTAACTCCTGACTCCTTTGCTTCTTTGCAAAATTTATTCATATCATATGCAAGAATATTATTATAATAACCCATTAGAACTATAGGAATTTTTAATCCTTTTTTTCTAGCTTGACGTACAGTTTTAATACATTCGTGAGTATTTACACCATTTTTGATTGCTATGTTACTAGAGTATTGAATGGTTAAGCCTTCAGCTAAAGGATCACTGTTTGGAATTCCTATTTCGATTAAGGTAGAGCCAGATTTCTCCAAAGCAAATAATAAATCAATAAAATTTTTTCTTTTTGGGAAACCACAAGTGATAAAAGGAATAATACTGGTTTTTTTGTTATTTGTTATAGTTTCATTTATAAACATTATTCGATCTTAATTTTATTTTGATAATATTATAACGTTTGCATTGTCACTATCAGGGCGAAAAGATTATGCAAAGAATGAATTATTGTAGAAGGGATCAAGTTATTTGTTTTAAGTCTTATAAGTGATAGAGAAATTCCTAATATCACTGCTGGAATTATTGCTGATAATTCTAAATGTATTATCCCAAAAAAAAATGAATTTAGTATAATTGCATAGAAATTATTCAATCTAATTTTTATAATTTTAAATAAATATCCTCTGAATATTATTTCTTCACATATAGGGCCCAATATTACTGCTAAGAAAAATATCAAAAAATAATTATTATTTAAGGCTTCTACAACCATCTTAGAATAATTTGAATCATTGAAATTATCGAGTTTTAAAAATTCTATAATTTTTGCCCATAAAAAAATTATTGGCCATGCCAAAAAATAATATGTTAAAGAAATTCCTATTATCTTGGCAATTTTACTTTTAAAGATGTTTTTTATTTCTAACCAATTTGCAATATTATTATCATATTTAGAAATGATGATTAATATAAAAATAACTACTCCAACGTTAAACATCATAAATTCAAATAAAATTTGTATACCTTCATTTGAAAAAATATTTTTTATCAAAGAAATTAGAAATATCAGAATGATAAGAAAAAGAACACTTTTTGTATTTAAATGATTTTTATGAGCAAATGATAAAAAATATTTAATAATGAAAGCTGATAATACACAGAGTAATAAAAACTTTATTAATTCTGAGAAGTTTGATTCATTTAAGCTTATTATGGTTGATAATTTTATCCCCAAAACATTCAATAAAAAAGTTTGTATTATAAATAAAAGAATTAATAATAAATCCAAAATGAAAGAGTCATTTATTTTGAAATATTTTATTATTCCCAAGTAACATCCCCAAAAATGTGACTTTTAAGGTTAAAGTTTTTGAATTCTTTCTTAGACTGACTTATATTAGTGAATTTTCCATGACCAGGTAGTATTTTTGTATCTTCTGGTAATTTATAAAGTTTATTTTTGATTGAATTATATATACTTTCAAAATTTATAGAGCTGCTTGTTTTACCTGGACCTCCAGGGAATAATGTATCCCCAGTAAATAAAAACTTACTATCATTATCTGGTTCAAATAGAAGGCAGATTGAGCCTTCAGTATGACCTGGTGTTATTAGGGATTTAACTGTGATGTCACCATTTATTATTGAGTCATCTTTTAGTATTGGCAAAAGGTTTTCATTATTAGTTATATACCTAGAATCTTTTAGCCCTATTGCGATATAAATTTTTCCTATTCTATCAAGTAGTAAATCAAGCCCTTCTATATGATCATAATGCCCATGTGTAATTATTACTTTGATTTTTTCTTGATTTAATGATTTGTCTATTTTATTTCTCTGAATTTTTGATAATAAGTCTCTGGGATTTTCAGGTACATCAATTATTGTTGCATGTTTGGATTTTTTTGAAGATATTAGATAAGAATTATTTGATAGAAAGCCTGAAACAAAGTATTCGATTTTATAATTTTCATTTTCAAATATGTTCATGAAGATTGAGGTTCTGGGAATCCTTTTCCTTGTTTGGTTTTGGGGACCTTCTTCTTCTCTGGATTTAATTGGATTGGTTTAGGCTTTTCAATTACTGTTTTAACTTCGTTACCTTCCATAATATCTTTAAATTGATCTGCATCCAAAGTTTCATATTTCAAAAGATACTTGGCTACCAACTCAAGTTTATCTCTATTTTTTGTTAGAACCTTTTTTGCAGTTTCCTGACCAACTTTTAACAAGTTGTCAATTTCATTATCTATTTTTACGGCGGTTTCATTTGAATAATCTTGCTCTTCGTTATGCTCTTTGCCTAAAAATATAGTAGTCTGTCTTTTCCCATAGGTTCTGTAAGCGAATCCAGTAGCCATTCCGTAGCGCATAACAACTTCTCTAGCTATTTTGGTTGCTTGTTCAAAATCATTTGCAGCACCAGTTGTCAATACACCTTCTATAAGAAATTCTGCTTCTCTTCCACCCATAGAAGAAGCTATCATGGCTTCCAGTTCGGTTTTAGTTACCAAAGATTGATCTTCTTGTTCATATCGAGTAAATCCACCTGCGTGTCCTCTTGATACTATTGTAACTTTTCCTATATTTTTTCCATCAGGTATAAAATGAGATACTACGGCATGTCCTGCTTCATGAAAAGCAACAAGTTTCTTCTCTTTATCAGTAATCACTTTAGATTTTCTGGCTGGTCCCATTGATACTCTATCTATGGCTTCAGTAAGGTCTGAAAGAACTATAGTTTTTCCATTTCTTCTTGCAGCAAGTATGGCTGATTCATTAATTAAATTTGCTAAATCAGCCCCTGAAAATCCTGGAGTTTGTCTAGCAATCGTTCCCATCTCAACCTGTTTTTCTATAGGTTTTCCCTTAGAATGTACTACTAATATATCTGTTCTTCCTTGAAGATCTGGGTTGTCAATAGTTACTCTTCTATCAAATCTTCCTGGACGTAAAAGAGCAGGGTCTAGAATATCTGGCCTGTTAGTTGCAGCTATAACAATAACATTAGTGTTAGTATCAAATCCATCCATTTCTACTAAAATTTGATTTAATGTTTGCTCTCTTTCATCATGCCCTCCTCCGAGACCTGCACCTCTGTGTCGTCCGACAGCATCTATTTCATCAATAAAAATTATGCATGGAGAATGCCTTTTAGCTTGACTGAATAGATCTCTTACTCTTGATGCTCCAACTCCCACAAACATTTCAACAAATTCTGATCCAGAAATAGAAAAGAAAGGGACGCCTGCTTCTCCAGCAACGGCTCTAGCTAACAATGTTTTCCCTGTGCCTGGAGGTCCAACCAATAAGACTCCTGAAGGAATTTTTGCTCCAATTGCTGTGAACCTATCTGGAAACTTCAGAAATTCAACTATTTCTTGTAATTCTTCTTTAGCTTCAGGAACACCTGCAACATCAAAGAAAGTGACGTTGGCCTTACTTCCAACAAACATTTTAGCTCTACTTTTACCAAAGTTCATAGCTTGAGAACCTGAACCTTGGGCTTGTCTCATAATAAAAAATAAAAATCCAAACATTAAAATAAACGGTAAGAGACTTAGAATGATTGAAAATATTGTTCCTAGACTACTCCCAGATTTAACCTCAACTGAATATGCTGAAGAATCTATATTTGAGGCTTGCATGATATCATAAACACTTGTACCAGGTTCCTTGGTTGCTTTGAACGTCTCATCGTTTTTAGAATATACAAGCTTGTCTCCGTTAACCTGAATTTTTACAGGACTGGCTGTACCTTCAGAACTCTTTGATATCCTTACTAAATGTCCAAGATCTTTTTCTGTAGATCCTTCAAAGGATCGATTGAGGAACAGATAAAACACAGCAATTAAAACTAAACCCACAATTACGTATGTAACACTGTTTGAAAATAATTTTTTATTCATAATAAAATTTTTTATTCAATAAGTAAATAAATGGTCCTAAATAATTTTACTTTATATATTAAAAATCCTATCATATCAAACATAAAAATAGTTATTAAAACTAAAATTTTGCCTTCATTAAAAGTTATTTAGAGTTATGATAATATAGAATCTGAAAAAAATAAAAAAAAAATTGTTTATTCAAAAAGATTTAGGAGTAGAAAATAGCGAAAGATTATAGAGTTAATGAAAGAATCAGAACACCTTCTGTAAGATTGGTTTCTGGTGACGATCAGTCGAACTCTAGAATATTGAAAATTTCAGAAGCATTAGAAATGGCTACACAAAATGGACTTGATCTAGTAGAAGTATCCCCTAACCAAGATCCGCCTGTATGTAGATTACTTGATTATGGAAAATTCAAATACGATATTTCTAAACGTGAGAAGAAAAATAAGAGCAAAACAGTACAAAGTCAGAGAGAAGTTAGATTAAGACCTGGAACATCTAAGCATGATATTCTATTGAAGGTAAAAAAAATAAGAGCTCTATTGGATAGCGGATCAAAGGTTAGAATAGCAGTTATGTTAAGAGGTAGAGAACTTGCCCATCCAGAGGTTGCAATGAAAGTATTGCGAACTGTAGCCGAAGGCGTAAAAGATATCGCCAAATTAGATAAGGCTCCAGCTAATGAAGGTAGAAATATAAGTTTAGTGGTTTCGCCAGGAATGCCACCTGGGACATTGAAAAAAAATGAAAAAGCGACAAATAAATAATTTGATATAATGCCAAAAATTAAAACAAATAAAGCAGCGAAAAAACGTTTTCATATTACTGGGTCTGGTAAAGTCATGAGAACCAAAGGACCCAAAAGTCATCTTAGAAGAAAAAAATCCAAAAGAGTTAAAAGGCTTTTTGGAGGTAAGGTTGAATTATCTTCCTCAGTAATATCCGATAAAATAAAGAAACTAATAAAATAATTTTGGGAGCAATTTGGGAGCAATATGTCTAGAGTAAAAGGTGGAAAAACTACAAGAAGACGCCATAAGTCTATATTGAGCCAAGTTAAAGGTCACAGAGGAGCTCGAAGAACTAGAATAAAAGCAGCTAAAGAATCATTAACCCATGCTTTGAATTATGCAACAAAACATAGACATTTAAAGAAACGTAACATGAGGAGTCTTTCTATTACCAGAATTAATGCTGCAACTAGGATTCATGGTTTATCCTATTCAAAATTTATAAATCTGTTAAGTATTAACAATATAGAATTAGATCGTAAGTCTATAGCTGAGCTAGCTATTAGAGAACCCGAAGGTTTTAAGACTTTGGTTGAATCAATAAAAAAATAATTATTTAGAATTCCATAAATTTTATAGAACTGTCTATAATCACGAAACTCATTATTATAAAAAGATATAAAAGAGAAAAAACATAAGTAGATTTAGCCTCTTTTTTATTTGCTATCTTAAATAATTTAAAAGATTTGTAAATAAATATCCCTCCAAATAACACGGAAGATATCATAAAAAGCCATCCTAAAGAATTAGCCACCACGCCAGTTAATAAAGTAATTAGAAGTAAAATAATACTGTACAAAAAAATTTGTAAAGCAGTGTTTTTTATACCTTTAACCACTGGAAGCATTGGAATTTTTGCTTTTTCATAATCATCTTTTATCATAATTGCGAGTGCCCAAAAATGCGGAGGAGTCCAGAAAAAAATTATCAAAAATAAATATAAAGCTTCTAAAGTTATGGAATTACTTATAGCAGCATAACCAACCAATGGAGGAATTGCACCAGCTGCTCCTCCAACAACAATATTTTGAACAGTTCTTTGTTTGATATATAAAGTGTAAAAACCTACATACAAAAAAGAACCTAGAAGCGCCAACAAAGCTGCAAGTAAATTATTTATTGTGAATAAAACAAGGAATGAAGCCAATATAAGAATAATTCCAAACCCCAATGCATTTTTAGGTTTTATCTTCCCTTCAACTATAGGTCTATTTTTTGTTCTACCCATATTTTTATCTATATCTTTTTCGAAGTACATATTTAACGCAGATGAGCCTCCAGCTGCAAAATATCCTCCAAGTAATAATCCAGTAAAACTTATCATATTTGGGACTCCTCTCTCCGCTAAAAATGCACCACTGAAACTAGAAAAAACAAGTAATGTTTGCACTTTTGGCTTTGTGAGCAAAAAATAATTATTGATTACTGAGAAATATTTATTTGCTAATCTCATCTTTGTATGTCTTGCTTATTTATTTTATAGTCTCTAATAGCGATTATTATAACCACTGATAGCATCCATGTAAGTGTTGCTAAAGACAAATGAAGCGTTCTTGCCCAAACGGTAAATTCTGTTAGCGGTATTAAAGCTCCGCTGAAAAATTGAGATAATCCTATAATTAAAAATAACTTTCCAATTTTACTCGCGAAAGTAGATGGAAAATACTTCATTAAATTATAGTTAATAATGATTAAATAATAAATTAGTCCAATAGAAATGATTCTGTGTACCATATGTATCCATTGGGAAGAATGCTTAGGGAGGAAATAATCAGAGCATAGAGGCCATTTATAACATACTGCCCCTGCTTGCTGCCATACCATATAAGCTCCTGACAAAATAGTAACTAATGTGAAGACAGCTGATGTGATGGCTAAAAATTTTATTTTATTCCCAAAATTAGACTCGGGCTTTATGGTTTCTAAGCTTATACCCGATGTCATGAGAGCAGCAATTATTAAAGCTCCTGCCAAATGAAGAGTTCTTATAGCAGGATCTAAATCCGATAAAACAACTATCCCGCCTATGCCTCCTACAACAACAATTAGTATTAGAGAAATGGTATAAATAATAGTTATGTTGTTAAATTTTTTGTATATCAAAAAGGAGAAAATCAAAACAGAAATAGAGACTAGCCCAAATAATGTTCCAGAAGTTCTATGACTCCATTCTATAATAGCATTTATATCATTTAGAGGAGGAATCCATGATCCAAAACAAGTTGGCCAATCAGGACACCCGTCTCCTGATCCCGTAACTCTGGTGAAAGCACCACAGGTAGGTTGAAAAAAAGAAAAGAAGCAGCCTAAGGCAGCAAAAATTAAGAAAACTTTTCTTTTTTCTTTGTTTTTATTCGACATATTTTAATTACACTAGATATTAGAAATTTAAGATATATTAAATTTACTCAATTTAATTTAATTAAGTTAATAACAGGAAAAATATTATGGCAATATTAGGTATAGAAACTTCTTGCGATGAAACAGCTTGTGGCATAATCAATTTAGACGGAAAAGTTCTTAGCAATGTGGTGGCTTCTCAAATAAATACTCATGCTCCATATGGAGGCATTATACCCGAATTAGCTTCGAGAGCACATTTAATAAATATTTATAAAGTATATAAGCAAACGCTCAAAGAATCGAAAATCTCATCAGAAGATATAAAGGCAGTTGCAGTAACTTATGGGCCAGGATTGGCAGGATCTCTATTGGTAGGTATAAATTTTGCAAAAGGATTATCAATGTCTTTAGATGTACCCTTGATAGGAGTTAACCATCTCGAGGGACACATTATGGCTGCTTTAATTAGAAATAACAAGCTTATTTTAGATCTTGATAATTCATTTTTTCCAAGTCTTTGTTTATTGATTTCTGGTGGACACACCGAACTTATTTTAATGAAATCATATGATAACTTTTCACTAATTGGTCAAACTAGAGATGATGCAGTTGGAGAAGCATATGATAAAGTATCTAGGTTGTTGGGTCTTGGATATCCAGGGGGCCCAATAATTGAAAAAATGGCAAAAAATTTTTCAAATAAAAATAGATATGTTTTACCAAGATCTTGGCTTAATGATAGTTATGAATTTAGTTTTAGTGGTCTAAAAACTGCAACAATGAATTTGGCTGACAAAGAACTTTTTTCAAATAACTTAAACAAAGTGGAAACACGAAAGACTATTTCAGATATATCCTATGCCTTTCAAGAATCAGTATTTGATGTTTTATATTCTAAAACAACAAATGCTGCCAAAGAATTTAGTTGTAATAACATTTTGATATCAGGAGGAGTAGCAGCAAATGGTTTTTTGAGAGAAAATTTTTCATCTCAGAGTTCATTTAAAATTATTTTCCCCGAGAAACAATTGTGTACTGATAACGGAATAATGATAGCTTCTAGAGGTTTGATAGACTATCTAAAAAATAAAAAATTAGATGAAAATTTGGAAGTTACTCCTCAATTGAATATTTTATGATTTTTTTGTTTTTACTGTTAAAAAAATAAAAATTACATTTCTTTGGTTATCTCTTTTATATTCTTAATAAATTTCCTAACTATAATGATCTTATTTTTAGGGAATTCTATAGAAATCAAATCTAGATTTGATTTTATTGCTAGTTTCATGTAATTACTTTTAACAAAATAATCTAAAAGGAAAAATGTTGCGCACAAAAAAGACATTATAGATAAAAAGGTATTGAAAATATTTTCGAATAAGAAAAACCAAATTATCAAGGATAGCAGGAAGCTTAAAGAAGCCCATATTAATTTTCTATTTGCTAAATTATTTTTATCAATGTTAAAGGAGATAATTTTACTTAAATGAATTGCTTTATAAGATTCATCAAAATCTTTATATCTTAAATAATTCCCATTAATGATAACTTTTTTTCCACCAAAAGATAAATATTTCAATGTTTTCATCTAGCTATTCTTTTCCACAAATGTTCGGGCATTGTCTAGCATCAGTGTATGAATATCAGTAGTGTTTGTAATATCACTAGCTACAATTTTCTTTTGTTTTCTTGCTTTATCATCGATTTTTTTTGTCAACTGAACTCTTTCTTTATGATCAGGTTCTCCTGGCAAACCCATTGAAGCTGCAAGATCATTTGGCCCTCCAGTTATTCCTGATAAACCTTCTACAGACAATATTCCATCAAGATTTTCCCATCCTTTGACTGACTCTATTTGACCAATTACAAGCATATTTTTGTTAGACCATTTAGCAAATTCTAGTTTCCCTCCATAAGTTTTGAGTTTTTTGTCATCATTAAACTCTGTTCCCCTACCTCCTCCCCAAGATCTTTTACCATGAGGAGGAAACAAGCAAGCATCAGCAAAACTTTGAGCTTGTTCTTTATTTTCTATATGAGGTCCAGTTATACCCTGTACTCCTCGATCAAGAAATAAATTAATCCAATAAGGAGAACAGTCTGGGACTCTGGCTGTTACTGACATCCCGTAACCATTTGCAACTCTACATATGTCATCTATTGATTCAGGAGTAAAATATCCATGTTCTCCATCACAATTTATTGCATCAAATCCTACATGATGAGCCATTTCTACTAAATGTAAAGAGGGGAAAGTAAGCCCAAATATGTTGGCTTTTTTATCATTATTAAATTTGTTTATGATCGTATTTTCTATCATTGTTTTTCCTTAATAATCAAATTTTAAATCTTTTTAGTAGCCCCACCTCTTGATAAAGGTTTATTTAAAGGAGGATGTTTTTTTATTTCATTTTCATTCATTGTTAATCCCAATCCTGGCTTGTTATTTATAGTAACATAACCATTTTTTTGACGAGGGAATCCAGTAAACACTTTAAAGTATTGAGGAGAGTAAAATTCTGCGTGATATTCCATTATTTCAAAATTCAAAATGGATTTACTCAAGTGCATCTCAGCTATCGCTCCAACAGGAGAGCATGTATTATGAGGTGCAATCGTAACATGCTTAGATTCAGCAAGAATGGCTATTTTTTTCAATTCTGTTATCCCTCCAGCATTTGCTATATCAGGTTGTAATACATCGGCTGCATTCTTTTCTAGAATTTCAGAGAAAGGAAACTTTGTATATAATCTCTCACCCGTTGCTATAGGAACCTTAACTTTTTCTCTAACCTGTTTTAATTCATCTATTTTTTCCTCTGAAACGGGTTCTTCGTAAAAAAGAGGATCATATTTTTTTATCATATCTCCTATTTTTATAGCGTTCATAACATTAAATTTTGCATGAGCTTCTATTAGGATTTCTATATTTTTCCCCACTGTTTCTCTTACTGATTTGATTCGATTTTCCGCTAAATATAATTCTTCTTTTGAAATTTTGTAAAAATTATCTTGACCAAAAGGGTCAAATTTTAATGCTTTATAGCCCATTTGTATAACTTTTCTTGATTCATTGGCATTTTGCTCTGGTGTCCCTGGGTTGGTATACCAACCATTTGCATAAACTAATAATTTGTCTCTTTGAGAACCTCCTAAGAGCTTATATATAGGCAAATTTAAAATTTTTCCCTTAATATCCCATAGGGCTATATCTAATCCAGAAATCGAAGTAGACGAGATCCTTCCTCCTCTTTGCATTGAGTTATTATACATATTTAACCAAAGTGCTTCGGTATTTATAGGATCTTCTTCTTTAAGAAATTTTTCAAAAAGATATTTTGTTTCTTCTATAATGATCTCATCTTCTCCTAAAGAACTAGCATCTCCTAATCCAAATATTTCAGGATCATTGGTCTTAATAATCGGAATTAACCAGTTCCTAGAAGCATTATGATGTTTAGCAGAAAACCTTCTAAACTCTAAATCAGTAATTTTATGCATTTTATAAATTCCTTCGTTTTTCAAGTAATAAAAATCAATGTATTTATTGTTACCCTAAGAACAGTATAATGTGGAAAAATTACATCTGCTAAATAACTTTTTTAGGATAATCAATTTTATTAATGAAATTTAATAGCATTTTACGAATAAATTACATATAAATAAGAGCAAAAACATAACTAAAAATTGGACATTAAAGCTCTTTGCAGTGTTGACACATAATATAGATAAAGAGTATGCTCAAATGATACTGGCAGTTTGTAACAGTTACGCTTGGATTTGTTAATAAATAAGTCGAAGCGAAATAAGTTATATAACTGCTAAAACAATAACTAAAATCCGTTGGTATTCCAGCGGAGAAGGTTTGGAGGAAATTTTTATGAGTATGAATATACTACGTAAATCCGGCTTATTAGTAGGTTTACTTGTTGCTTCAATGCTTATGGTTATGGGAATTGCTTGTGGTGGTTCTGATGCGCCTGAACGGTCATCACCTGCTGCAAAATCTGCTCCCGCACCAAAAGCACCTGTAGCACCTGCACCTGCTGCCAAAGCCGCTGCCCCAGCTGCTCCAGCTAAAGCTGCTGCACCTAAAGCTGCTGCTCCAGCTAAAAAAGCTGCGAGCCCTGCAACTAAAGCTGCTGCAAAGAAAGCTGCACCAGCCAAAGCCGCCGCACCTAGTGGTCCTAGTGGGAAGCTTATAAGAGCTCACCACGAGGTAAACCCTGTCTTTGGAACACCATGGTCAGGTCCATATAAATGGTCTGCTGCTGATTTGATAGGTATTGGGGAACACCTTTTCTATTTTGATAAAGGTAATGCTATGACACCTCAGATGGCAAAATCATGGTCTGTTGACCCTGCAGGAACGAAAGTCACTATTGAACTTAACAAAGGAATGAAGTGGCAATCTCCTAAAGGATTTGAAGATACTGACTTTGGTGAAGCTGATGCTGATAGTCTAGTAAAATGGTTTAACACCGTTAACGGTACAGTTAACCCTGATAGTTCTTACCCAGATTCTGGTGACTTAGGAGCTATTTTCACTAAGGCTGTAAAAACCGGTGATTACACATTCACAGTTGGATTGGTAAGTCCAGTATTTTTCTGTTTACCACTTTCTGAGTTTGGATGTTTGGGTGCTGCTCCTGTAATTGGTTCAACAGAACACGTTGACCAAATGGGTGCTGACTGGGCTAGTAAACACGCTGTTATGACAGGACCATACATACATGGTGATTGTAACGCTGGAGACAGATGTTCAGTGTACGCTGTTGAAGACCATTGGAGAGCTACACCAAATGTAGCCGAAATTGAAGTAATTCAGGTGCCTGAAGCTCAAACTCAGGTTGCTATGTTAAAGTCTGGTGAAGTTGATATGGCTGTAGTTGACTATAAACTACTTGCTGATGTTGTAAAAGGCTCTGACAAATTACGATTCCTAGAGACTATGCCAGGTGGATATGTTGGACAATCAATCATATTCCCAGGAAACCTTTGGGAAGAAACTCATGCCAGAAGTGGTGAAGCATTGAATGCTTGGGATTCTCCTGCATATGACAAAGATGTCGCATGGATCGGAGACCCATGGCAAGTTGATTCATACCACGAAGGAAGTACTGACTCATCAGTTGTTAGATATACTGATACAGACAACCCAGCAGGTATGAGTGACATGGAACAAGCTAGACTAGTAAGACTAGCTCTTTCCACAGCTTTGGATAGAGCTGCCATTAATGATGTACTTCTTAATGGAATTGGAACACCTATATATTCAGAATATATGGGACCAGAATATCCAGGTTGGGATCCAACTAGAGACACTGGTGTATGGGATGCTACTGGAAACAAGACATCCGAGACCGGTGGAGTAATACACAAATTGCCTGATGGAGACGTCGTGGCTGCTGGTGCATTACTTGACCAAGCTGGTTACCCACTAGTTGATGGTAAAAGAGCAATTGATGGCTTAGTACTACAAGCTTATGCAGCTGAAGCAGGTCCTGTAGGACTTGAAGTAGCTGACACAGTTATGAGTGACTGGGCTAGATTAGGAATAGAAATCTCAGGATTAGTCGAAGACTATGGTGGAGTTATCTCTCCTAGAATGAAGAGAAGAGAACAATACTTACCTGTATTGAAAAACTGTGATGTTCATTCAAATGTATGGCCTCAAGACTGGCCAATACCTCCAGTTGACACTTCAAGAACACGACCTTCATGGGGTTGTGGATTTGAGTCAAAATTTGGAGCAAAAATGGTTAGTGACGTATTAATGGAAAAAGATGCTGCCGAGAGAAAAAGAATGCATATTGATTCAGTAGATTACTCAATGTACTGGTTACAATACGCAGGTGTTTACCAAGTTCCTAAAGGTATCGTTGTAAACGATAAAATTAAGTCTTGGAATGCTCCTCAACAGCACTATGCTAACGTTTCTAACAATCCAGAATTGATTATTCTTAAGTAATTAATTGATTCAAACGGATTAGTTTTAATGCTAATTGAGTAAAAAAGTGGGAAGAATGCTTTATTTCTTCCCACTTTTTTTGTAGCATCTTTAGATAAATTATATTATTACCCAAGGAGAGTTTGTGCTTCGTTTTTTAATAGGAAGATTTTTTTCCTCATTTTTATCAATAATAGGTGCAACTCTCGCTATTTTTACGTTAACAAATTTTCATAATGATCCTAGGTTACTTTTTGTTCCAGATAGTGGTAACGGAATAACTCAAGAGCAATGGGACAGATTGGGCGAAAGGCTTGGAATGAATAAACCTTTCCACCAACGTTATCTTCAATGGATAGGGCGGACTCTAAGAGGAGATCTAGGAATGTCCTTGGCTAGAAGTATGGCAGTAACCGATATTCTTGCTGCGAAAATACCAGCTACTCTTGAACTGGCTCTGGGAGGATGGGCTTTTGCTATTTTGCTGGGTATCCCTACTGGAGTTATAGCGGCGGTATATAGGGGTTCGATATGGGATTACATAGCTAGATTTATGGCTTTGGTAGGACAAGCTGCGCCACCTTTCGTTACCGGTCTTATTTTGATATATATATTTAATCAATGGATAACACCAGGAGGACATCCTCTATTACCTGCAGGAGGTAGATCGCCAGAATTTGATATTAAAGATTATATTCTTCCGTGTGTAGCTTTAGGCTGGGGTGCAGCAGCAGCACTTATGAGACTTACGAGATCTTCTATGTTAGAAATTCTGGATTCAGAATACATAAGATTGGCAAGGGCAAAAGGAGTAAGCTGGTCAACTGTTATATTCAAGCATGCCTTAAGAAATGCGTTGATAGCTCCAGTAACAAGCGCTCTGTTGATTTTTTCAGGATGGTTAAACGGTGCTTTGGTAGTCGAAATTATATTCTCATGGCCTGGAATTGGTTATGATGCTTTATACAAAGCAGTAAATGACAATGATTTCCCTCTTTTGTTAGGTACTGTTTTTGTATTTATTCTTATTTATTTGATTTTCGCCACTCTAGCTGACATCGCTTACACAGTAATAGATCCACGAGTCAGATTAAACTAAAGAAAGGTTTTTTATATGAGTACAGCTTTACGAAGCTCTAAAAATATTCTTATGATATTTCCTTTTTTATGGTGGTATTTTAGAAGATATCCAATTTTTCCAGCAGTTGTATTAGTTGTGTTGGTAATAGCCGCAATAATAGGTCCCTTCGTTGCTCCTTATGAAAGAGACATTGGTGATGTAAGACTTAGGCATTCTCCTCCAGGTTATGGTGATGTAAAATTTCCCGCTAGAAATATAGATTTAAATGAAGCATATGGTGCTACTATACCTGCTGGAACAATTTTTCCGTTAGTGGTTGAGTTGACAACTGATAATAGAATTTTTGATTTAGATTTTGATGGATCCTTTAATAACAATGTCTCATGGAATGAAGAATCATCTAATACCCCAGACATACTTTTCAATCAAATAACAGGTGATAAAGAGTTTATTACCTTTGAAATAAAGACAAATGAAGCAATAGTTGATGGTGTAAACGATATAGTTACTCTTGATATTCAAGTAGTCAGAATTGATACAAAAGTAAGAGACTATTGGCCAACAGGTTATCATTTTTTGGGTGCTGATCATGTAGGACGCGATGTTTTTAGTCGCCTTCTTCATGGAGCCCAAATTTCAATGATGGTTGTTGGAGTATCTTTGGTTTTAGGAATGACAATTGGTGTAACCTTGGGACTTATAGCTGGATATTCGATGGGTAAAGGTGAACCCAATATAGGGGTTTGGATCACGTTTAGGGGAAAAAGAAAAAGGATTGTAATATTAAGTCCATGGCTTATAGATGAATTTATTACTAGATTCGTTGATATATGGTATGCATTGCCATTCTTGATGGTTGCTTTGGTTGTTACGCTTATTTTTGGAAGAGGATTAACCGTTTTGATGGGAGTATTGGCATTGATAGCTTGGAGTGGATTTGTAAGGGTTATTAGAGCCCAAACTCTTATTATAAGAGAAATGGATTTCGTTGCTAGTGCTAAAGTAAATGGAGCTACTCCAACTAGAATATTATATAGACACATTTTTCCAGGAGTTTTAAATACTGCGGTTGTTGTTGCTACATTAAATACAAGTGCACTTATTTTATCAGAGTCAGTATTGAGTTTCGTTGGAGCTGGAATTCAACCACCAACACCAGCGTGGGGTGTTATGACGAATGAAGGTAGAGATTATTTGGCTATTGCTCCTCACCAAGTAATGGTTCCAGGAGGAGCTATATTTTTTGTGGTTTTAGCTCTTAATTTTATAGGAGACTGGTTAAGGGATAGATTAGACCCAAGGTTAAGACAAGTAGATTAAAAGGGATAGATATATGTTTAATAAAAGGCTATTTATATTGTTTATTGCCATATTTCTTTTTGCTTGTGGAGGGGAACCATATGTTTCATACACAAACATAGTACAAACAACAACTGCTCAAAACATGAATTCAAATGCAACTGCAACAGCTACTGCGGATGTTACCGAATGTACTGCTCAACAAGGGATTGTTTTTCAAAGTTTAAGTGATGCAGAAAAAAAGAAATGGGTTACTGAATGTGAAAGTTCTTTTACAGCAGCAGCTCAGGCAGTTGGAAAAGATGCGGCAATTTCAGCTCAAACCGTGGCGCTTTCTTTAACAGCTACTGCCGAAGCTGGTGGTGAAGCAGAATGTTTTGGATCTACTTGTGAAAAAGAAGAAGTAGTAATTGACATCGATATGCCTGAAGGACCTATATTAGAAGGGCCTGTTGATGTTGAAATAGGTCAAGGAGGTGTAATGGAACCTCAAACTATAAAGATCAATGTTGGAACCACAGTTAATTGGTTAAACCCTAAAGGGGCCGCTAGTTCATCATCTGCTGATGAAGGACAAGATGATATGTGGGATTCTGGTGCATTTAACAAAGGTCCATTTGATAATAAACCTGAAGAATGGAGTTATTCCAGAGAATTTACGATTCCAGGATGTTTCCAATATAAATCTTTATTTAGTGGGGACGCTGATACAGGAAATTTTGGTATTGTTTGTGTTGTAGAGTAATCTAATTATCCTCCACCCACAGGTCTGACTATCTCTATTCTATCCTCTTCCTCAATGATTGTTTGTTTATAATCTTGCCTTTCTATTATTGATCCATTTATTGCAACAGCAAGCATTTTTTTATCTAGATTTTCTTTAATCAGTAGTTGTTGTACTGATAGAAGCTTATTAATTTTTATTTCTTTCCCATTTAAAATAATATTAATCATAAAATGAATTTAATTTTTTTATTTTTGAATTTATATTTTTTGCATTTGCAATATCTGTAATAATTGCTGCACCCTTTGCTCCAGCTTTTATTATTAAGTTCAAATTAGTTGAATTAATCCCTCCAATAGCAATGATTGGCTTATTAGATAAATCTATCATTTTTCTTAAGTTATTTATACCTAAAATATTACCATCAGGATGGGAATTAGACTTGAATATAGTTCCTAAAACAAAAGAATCTATGTATTTATCATTATTATATTTTAGTAATTCTTTCTTTGTATGGATTGATTTAGAAATCCAAGAAGCACCACTAAATTTCTTTGCATTTTTACCATTTAATTCAGAAAATGATGGAATATGATAACCGAAGGCATTGATTCTATTACAAATTTCGTAATCTTCATTCACAATTATTTTTAAATTTTTAGATTTTATTAAATTTGATGTTTTTAGAATAAGGTTTTTTTTTGTGGATTTATTAAATCCTTTGAATCTTAATTGCAAGTATTGCAAATTTGTTTTGCTTATTTGAAAGATATGATCAAAGAAAATTTTCTCAGTAGAAAATTTCGATACATCAGTTACATAAATAATCATAGATCAAATTTTTGGGATATTTTCTACAGGACTACTTGCTACGGCATTATTACTTATTGGTATCCTACCAGATAAATAGGCTTTTCTTCCAGCTTGAACACCAAGTTTAAATGCTTCTCCCATTAATTTTGGATCCTTCGCTCCTGCTATAGCTGTATTTACTAAAACAGCATCAGCTCCACTCTCCATAACTAATGAAGCCTCTGAGGGAACTCCTAAACCCGCATCTACAACTACAGGAATATTTGATTGTTCTATTATAATGTTTATTTCTTCTAAAGCTAATACCCCTCTTCCCGAACCTATGGGGGACCCTAATGGCATAACTGTTGCACAACCAATATCTTCTAATCTTTTAGCCAAAACAGGA
>Ga0257107_1000324_pt1 | contig 18440 bp, 17 predicted proteins | sample LP_taG_2_FD_190178 | JGI IMG/M metagenome (GOLD analysis project Ga0257107, IMG submission 190178) | Marine microbial communities from Northeast Subartic Pacific Ocean, Canada - LP_J_2011_P26_500m | ecosystem: Environmental > Aquatic > Marine > Oceanic | place: Canada: Northeast Subartic Pacific...
ATGGCGATTAAGTTAGGAGATTATAAAACTGGAGTACATAATGATTGGTGCCCAGGATGTGGAGACTTTGGAATAGTTAATGCAATACAAATGTCATTGGCAGAAATGCAAATTCCTAAACATAAAACAGCTATTTTTTCTGGAATTGGTTGTTCTGGGAAGACATCACATTTCATCAATACCTATGGTGTTCATACTCTACATGGTAGGGTTTTGACATTTGCTCAAGGTGCAAAAATCGCAAATCCTGAAATGACAATAATTGCTGCTGGTGGAGATGGAGATGGTCTAGGAATTGGAGCTGGTCATTTTGTTGCGGCGGGTAGGCGAAACGTCGATATGACATACATCATATTCGATAATGCTGTTTATGGATTAACAAAAGGCCAGGCATCACCAACTCTAAAGTTGGGTGAACAAACTAAATCTCTATCAAACCCTAATCCAAATTATAATGTAAATCCCATAGCTCTAGCAATTTCCAGTGGTTTTACATTTGTTGCTAGAAGTTATTCTTATGATGTTAGACAATTAAAGGATATTATTACGGCTGCAGTAAATCATAAGGGTTTAGCATTTATTGATGTTTTACAACCATGTCCTACCTACAATGATCTTTACACCAGAGACTGGTTTGGAGGTCTTGATCAAATTAATGAAGAAACAAAAAAACCAACACCTAGAATTTACAGCCTAGCAGATACTGACTATGATCCAGTAGTACATTACAGCACTATTGATGAACTAAATCAGAAATTAGGTCAAGCATTGGCAAAATCACTTGAATGGGGAAGTAAAATACCTACTGGAGTGTTTTACAAAAATGAACTGATTACACCATACACAAAAAGAATCACTGATAAGATTCCTAACTATCTAGAAAACCCAGCAGCACAACAGAAGATTTCAAAAAATGGGAAGCCAACTACTGACATATCAAAACTTCTTGATTCTTTACGTGTCTAATTAAATAATTCATAGAATGAATATTAGATAGTATTTCTAACTTATCTTACAATTGAATATAACTGAGGTCAATAAAATTTTTCGTAAATCTATCATTAAGAATTTTTTTGAAGAAGAACTTATGAATCTTGATTTTAAAAAGTCAAGCGTAAAGCATCCTGTCATTTCAGGCTACGGTCTTATGCAATCCCATTTACTTCATATTTTTTTTGATATTGAAACAGGTTCTGATTATCCTGACGGTGATGAATGGTTTATTGCTGATTTTTTATTTCCTTATTCTATGCAAATACCTGATTCAATTAAAGGAGCAGATTATTTTACAACAATTCCTATAGAAGATAACAAAAACTTTTGGCATCATCGTGAAATGGTGAGATACAAGTATAGTAAAACAAAAAAACTTGGTGAAGCGTTAGAATTTTTAGATACAAAATACAAAGAGCTTCATTCAATGGTTGAACCGTTAGAGAAAGATATCAAGTGACTACATTCCATCCTTTTTTGTGAAGATTAATTTTCATCAATTATCTTTCAATTCGTCAGGATGAAAGACACCACCACCCTCTCTAGTCCAAACATAACTCACATACCATTTACCAAAGTCCGTAGCATATCTGTATACAACTTGAGTTGGTATTCCGACTTTCTTCACATTGCTATGATTGAGATGGTACGGAAGCAATTCCACCATGAAATCAATTTTTTCTACTGCACTGTTAAAATCATGACTTTCATTCGAGTTAATAACAAATTGAACATTTGGATAATCTGGTATACTCATCTGTCCGTCAACCCAATTGCCAAAGAGAATTTGAACCATGATAGCCTTTCTATTACCACGTCGTCTCTTCATTTCTTTGATAATATGCTTTAGCTTATCCCATTCCCGAAATTCAAACCATTTGAAAAATTCTTCACTAAACGGCAGTGGTATAGTAATAGTTAATGCACTTACACACTCCTCGCAATCCATCTGAAGACTCTTCGATCCTAGATGCTGTAAGTATTCATGACGTTCAGTTACATCTTGATTAATCTCAAATTTTTCATTGAATATGTTATAGATCACTTCAATTTCCCATGGTGAAACTCCATAGTATCTTAAAGAAACAGTTTGTGGTTCATCATCCATTAATTTACAAACTGGAAATTTATAATTAAAGGTTAAAAGACGGTGAAAATTTTAATTCAAAAAACTGTATCAATATATTTCCAAAGATACATCAGACCTACTGTAGAGATAACAAACAGCATAGGTTTCCATGCAAAAACTGGTATATTTGGAGTTAACAATTTGATTCTATAATTATCAAAAACTGTCTGAACATATTTTTTGATTCTATTATTCCAAACCTTATACTCGACTTGGTATTTTTTTAGCATATTCTCTATTTCATATATCACTGGTGTTCTTTGCCCAAAAAGATGCTGAATATAATCTCGAGAAATTTCTACTTCCGCGTGTATAGCTATAAGCTCTTTTTTGAGTTTTACAAACCTAACGTGCATTTCCCAAGGCTTTTTGAGCTTCAGCGAAAGACCATTACCGATTTGAAATGGTTGCTTGTGTTCAAATTTGATCTTTGTAAAACCTTCCTTTAAGAATATATTAAATAACTCATCTGCATTTTTTTTTACCACAACATGCAGTTGTTCAACTGAGGAAATATTGTTTATCTTTACAATTCCTTTTAGACTGCCACAAACTACATCAAGAAAAGAAACAGTCTTGGGGTACTTTGTAATATATTCCGTCATGTTTTTGCTCAAGATTTCCTATATTTAAAATAAATATAACAGATATGCTAACATTTTAAATAGTATTATTATTTTTTAAGCCTCTAACATAAACACACTCATCATGTGAAACTGTCATCTCTTTTGGACTAATCTTTCTATCAGTCATTTTAGTACCAGAATCTCTGATTATTACTAGTGGTAATGCTTCATCACCTTCACCCATTTTGTGATTTGCAATCGATGCTAAATTATCCGCAATAGCCTGAAATGTAACTTTTAATACGTTACCATCAAGGTCTTTAGTTCCTCGTCTATCTAAAACTGGTTCAATTCCTGAGCAGGCGATTGCTATACCAATTGTACCTACCCTTGCAGGCATTAATCTGCTGTCAACTATTATAACACCAACATGAATACCGTTATCCAAAAATAATTTTCTTTTTATTTGTTCTGCAACTAAATATGGGTTGTGTGGGTATAAAATTAATTGATTTTGAGAATTTGATTTGTCGATACCTGCATTAGGCGCCATAATATTATTTGTTGATGCAATAACAAATCCAGAAACACCACCAAAGATAAAATCAGATTCTCTAATTATCACCTCACTTAATTCATTATTAATTGAAAATTTTTTTGATAATTCATTAGCCTTTTCAGATGGTATGATCTTACTATGATTCAACACTCTTCCTTGAGAATTAGAAACATATTTGCTTGAAATTACTAGAATATCACCTTCCTTAAATGAAAGTCCATTTTCTTTTACCAATTTTTTAATTTCGGTGTAAAGGTCAAATTTACCTCGTTTTTTTGTTGCCTTTACCGTGAATACCTCTAACGTCATGATGAAATTTTAAACTACTTCCTTTTTATTATTCTGTAAAGGTTTTAATCTAAAGGAGAACAGATTTTGAATATGAATATTACAGAAAAAATTTTAGCTAGGGCTTCTGGTAAAGAAAAATTAGAACCTGGGGATGTAATATTTGCAAATGTAGATAAAGTAATGCTTCATGATGTTTCTGGACCTGGAGTAATTAAGACGTTTGAAAAATTGGAAAAAGATGGAATACTAAAAGTAGACAAACTTTTTGATCCCTCTATGGTATGGGTTGCTGAAGATCATTTTGTGCCATCAGCTGAAAAAGTATCTGCAGAAAATATATCCAAACTTTCTAAATTCACAGACAAATTTGGAATAAAAAAGCACTACAAGTATGGTTTGGGTCAATATGGAATATGTCACACTTTGTCACACGAGGAAGGTCTTGTATCACCAGGAGAGCTATACATTGGTGGCGATTCTCATACAAACACAACTGGTGCTTTGGGAGCCTTTGCCTGTGGACTAGGTCATACCGATGTGGCTTATGTGTTATTAAACGGAAATCTTTGGTTCAAAGTTCCGGAAACTTTGTATTTCAAAATTAGTGGTAAACTTCCAGATTATGTTATGGCAAAGGATTTGATCTTGAAGATTATCGGTGACATCACTACTGACGGTGGAGCTGGATATGCAATGCAATTTGGAGGAAGTGGGATTTCCGATATGTCTGTAGAATCACGTTTAACGTTAACAAATATGACTACTGAAGCTGGTGCAAAAAATGGAATAATTGAACCAGACCAGAAAGTTTTTGATTATTTAGCAGAGCGAGGCGTGACCAAGTATAATGCTGTGTATGATGATGATGGAGCTCAATATGAAAAAACATACGAATATGATGTTTCAGAACTTGAACCATTAGTTGCAAAACCATTTTCACCACAAAATGTTTCAGTTGTTCAGGAAACAACTGGTATTGAAATTGATAAATCCTATATCGGTTCATGTACTGGTGCAAAATATGAGGATTTAGAGGCAGTGGCAAAAATTCTCAAAGGAAGAAAAGTAAAAGTTAGAACAGAAGTAGTTCCTGCAGCAATATCTATTTACAGAAAAGCTGCTGAAAATGGACTGGATAAAATTTTTCTAGATGCTGGTGCAGTAATAGGTGCTCCAACTTGTGGCGCATGTTGTGGAGCACATATGGGTGTTTTAGCTAAGGATGAGGTATGTGTTAGTACTACTAATCGTAATTTTCCTGGAAGAATGGGACATGTTGACTCTAAGACATATCTCACGTCACCTTTAGTTGCAGCTGCATCAGCGATTACAGGTAAACTGACTGATCCGAGGGATTTGTAATGAAAGGACGAGTGATCAAATACGAACAGGATAGTATAGACACAGATGTAATTCTACCTGGAGAATATCTGAAATTACATAATCATGACGAACTTGGAGAACATGCAATGGAAGGAATGGATCCAAATTTTCATTCAAAGGCGAAGGAAGCCAACATAATTGTAACTGGAAAAAACTTTGGTTGTGGTTCTTCACGTGAACATGCACCAATTGCAATTAGTGCTTGTGGAATAAAGGCAGTTTTAGCATTATCATTTGCAAGAATTTTTTATAGGAATTCAGTTGACGGTGCTTATTTACTTCCAATTGAAATTGATGAAAAGACATATGCAAGCATTTCAGAAAAAGACGAGCTTGAAATAGATACAAGTAAAAACGAGATAAAAAATATTACAAAGAATCAAACATATTCCATGAAACCATTTCCAGATCTTATCAGTAAAATTATCAAAGCTGGTGGTCTTTTCAAGTATAAACCATAATCCAAGTTTGTAAAAAAGAAGAAATTAGTTTAATTGAGTCAGCATTTTGTAACTGAATAAATTCTATTCTCAAAATTTGCAGTTTTAAAGTTCAACTTGTTTTCTATATCTTGTTTTCCTGTCTTACTTAGTTTTTCTAATTCAACTATTGCTTCGCCTTTGAAACCAACTGAAGATCCAAACACTGCGTCAATTATTTGCGTTCCATGCTCACCATTTTTAACATCATTAGCAATCAGGTAGAATTTTTGAACATTTTTTTTTGTAACAGAACCACCTGTTGCTTTATTAAAACCAATTGCTACATACATTCCATTCATTTTAACAGAAATTGGAATTTTATGATTTTTACCAGATTTACCCGGTATAGTATCATCGATCATAATTTCGGATTTATGATACATACTGGACACGTAAGAATAAAATCTAAATTGTCCATATTTACCAGCTTCATCTTCATCACAATCAACAAATACACGATGTAAAAGTTCAAGCGATGCGTCATTCATACTAGTCAATCTATCATCAATTCTTCCACGTTCAAGCAAGTCTGATTCACATTCTTTAGCAATTAGTTTTAATATGAAATCAGGTAGATTGTAATTTTTTAACTCAGCAATGAAAGCACCAGATTGTGATATTCCAAAATGTGGAAAGCCTTTCTTTGCCAATTAGATACCCCAATTAAAAAAATTATGTGAAAAGACTTCTGGAAACAACAATACAAAATAGTATTTTTCTCTTATAATTGTATGTAAAAATCCATGAGGAACTGTCTCCGTTTATAAATAAAAAATTACATCATAAATTATTGGAAAAAATAAAAATTGCGACAACACCCGAGATGGTAAAAAAAATTTATTCAAAATTAGAAAAAAATATTTTAACATATAGAAAAACAGTAAACCGTTCATTGACTTTAGCGGAAAAAATACTTGCTGGTCATTTAGAAGAAGATTTTCTTGAAAGAGGGTTAGATGGTAAAACAAATTATGTATTTTTACGCCCAGATAGGGTTGCACTTCAAGATGTTACGGGTCAGACGGTAATGCTTCAATTCATGCAAGCAGGATTAAAATCTGTAGTATTGCCTACAACAGTTCATTGTGATCATCTGATTCAAGCTAGAACTGAAGGAAAATCGGATACAAAACTAGCAATTTTTGAAAACAACGAAGTTTACAAATTTTTGGAATCTGCGGCAAGTAAGTATGGTGCAGGGTTTTGGAAACCGGGTGCAGGAATTATTCATCAAGTAGTTTTAGAAAATTATGCATTTCCTGGCGGCTTGATGATTGGAACAGATTCTCACACGCCAAACGCTGGTGGTCTTGGTATGTTAGCAATTGGTGTTGGTGGAATAGATGCAGCTGAAACAATGGCTGGAACACCATGGGAACTGTTGTATCCAAAAAGAATAGGTGTATGTCTAAAAGGTGAGTTGAATGGCTGGACTTCACCAAAAGATGTTATACTGTATGTAGCTGGACAACTTTCAGTCTCTGGTGGCACAAATTCAATAATTGAATATTTCGGTTCTGGTACAGAATCTATCAGCTGCACAGGCAAGGCTACAATAACTAACATGGGCGCAGAAATAGGTGCAACTTGCTCAATTTTCCCATATGATAAAAGGATGGAACTTTATATGAAATCAACAGGAAGAAAAGAACTCGCAGAACTTGCAAACCAGTACAGAGAATATCTAGTAGCGGATCCTGAAATTAATGAAAACCCTGAGAAATATTTTGATAAAGTTATAGAAATCAATCTTTCAAAACTTGAACCACACGTAGTTGGTCCACACACTCCAGATCTTGTAAGGCCAATTTCAAAATTAGCTGTTGATGTAAAAAATAATAATTATCCTGATGAAATTTCTGTTGCGCTAATTGGAAGTTGTACTAATTCTTCATATGAAGATATGTCAAGATCTGCAAGTTTAGCAAAGCAAGCACAATCAAAGGGAACCAAGGCAAAAATCCCACTGCTTGTAACTCCAGGTTCAGAACAAATTAGGGCTACTATAGAAAGAGATGGCCAGATTGAAGCACTAAAATCAATTGGTGCAACAGTTCTTGCAAATGCTTGTGGTCCTTGTATTGGTCAGTGGCATAGACCAGAACTTAAACGGGGGCAGCAAAACACTATAGTCACCTCGTATAACCGTAATTTTCCTGGTCGAAACGATGGAAAGCAAGAAACAATGAATTTTATTGCTAGTCCTGAATTGGTGATTGCCTTAGCACTAGGTGGGAGCCTTTCGTTTAACCCATTATCTGATTTTCTTACAGCTTCAGACGGAACAAAGTTCAAGCTACAACCGCCAAAAAGTGCGCCTGATATTCCAAAGAATGGATTTGTAATTACTGAAGATGTTTACGTTGGACCTGCAAAAAATCCTAATGATATTGATGTATTAATTGATCCAAATAGCGAAAGGCTGCAAAAACTAGAACCATTCAATGCTTGGAATGGACAGGACTTCAACGATGTATATGTTTTGATTAAGGTAAAAGGGAAATGTACCACTGATCATATATCGCCTGCAGGTCCTTGGTTAAGGCTTAGAGGACATTTAGAAAGATTAAGCGATAATTTACTGTTGGGTGCTGTAAATGCTTTCAATGATCAGATTGGAAAGGCAAAAAATGCGCTAACTGATAATGTTGAAAGTTGTGCACAGATTGCTAGTGAATATAAAAAACAAAATATTTCATGGGTTATAGTAGGTGATAGCAACTACGGAGAAGGTAGCAGTCGTGAGCATGCTGCAATGACACCGCGATTTTTGGGTTGTAATACAGTACTTGCAAAAAGCTTTGCTAGAATACATGAAACAAACTTGAAAAAACAAGGAATTCTAGCTTTGACGTTCAAAAACCCCGATGATTATAATAGGTTACAACAGGGAGACAAAATAAGCTTGATTGGTTTGAATGAAATTGCACCCAATAAATCTGTTAAGTGTATTATACGTCATCAAAATAACGAAACCGAGGAAATATCCTTAACTCATTCATATAACAATTTACAATTAGAATGGTTTAGAGCAGGTTCAGCACTTAACATACTGCGTCATAATTAATATTATAATTTTAAAGAACGTGGGGCCGATCGGAATTGAACCGACGACCTACGGGTCACTACAGCTCCAAACTCACATCATCTTTTCATCAGAGTTTGAACTTTAACCTCTGGAGCCCTTAGCGGTGATCTTTACGTAGACACTGTCGCCCTACCAGGCTAGGCTACGACCCCACAAAATTGAAAATGATAGACCTGAATTTTAAGTTATTTTACCAAGATTTAATTGTAAAAATACCACCCCCATGTAATGGCAAAACCCATAATTTTCGTTATTATGGCTATACCAGCAATTCTTGCATTTCTTATTATGATACCAATATTAACAGAAACAGGGATTCCCTCATCTGCAATCAATCCTAATGATATTATTCACATAGAATACACAAAACATGATTTGAGGGTTGTATCCTTCGGTGTTACAGAAAAAACAGCGGCAAAAACTACAGAAATTCTTACTATAAAAAATGATGGAACAACACAATACAACAAAATCACGGAAGACGGTGGTCAATCTCAAACCATGTCATCAATTAGTGGTGAAAAATTACGAAAACTTACAGCATTAATCAAAGAAACTGGATTTATGTCAATTCCAAAGGAATCATTTCCAATACAGGATAACGTAGCAGATTATACAAAGTCTACGATCAAAATTACATTAAATGGTAACCAGGCTCAAATTTTTTGGCTTGAGCAAGATGCTACTAATAAGCTCATACCTCCAATAATAACTATGATTGAATCTGAGTTGGATGAAATTATAAATCAAATTACAGGTTTCTAAGGCTTATTCTTTTACTATGTGTCAGCAAACTTACTGAACGTAAAAATACTGCTTTTGGACTTTTACAGCCTAGAGTACAAGAATCATCAATAATCTTCTTTCGTATATTTTTTCCATTAACATGTAAAATTGCACAAAATAATGGATGAATTGCAGCTCTTCCACCATATGCAGTTTTTCTATCAATAAACCAAAACATCTCTAGTGCATTTGAACCAAGAATATTATCTCTTATCTCCTTTCCAAAGTTCGTATAATGACCCACAAGATGTATTCTTCCTTTTGCCAAAAAATTTACTAATTTAGCAAATTGTATACAGAGATAACATTCGTTATCATAAATAGCAAGTGGCACAATTTTTTCAAGTTTCATAGCTATATTGCGATCTAATTAGATTAAAATTTTTGCAATTATAATTATTTTAACTTCATATGTAGTAAATCAAATCTAATTATACGTGTGGTTTTTAATTTTAATGATAACATGGGATTAAATTACTATCAGATCAAAAAGAAAGTTCTCAAGGCTAGGAAGCTTGTTATTCAAGCAACTTCTATTGCTGGTTCTGGACATCCTGGAGGATCTTTTTCTATGGCAGAAATTATGGGCTGTTTATTTTTCAAGCATTTGAAATATGATCCAAAAAATCCAAGTTTGGAAGAAAGAGACAAATTTATTCTTTCAAAGGGACATGCATCACCTGGTCTTTTTTCAAACATGTCTGTAGCAGGTTATTTTGATATGTCTGAAATGAAAACATTGCGACAGTTTGGTAGCAGACTACAAGGTCACCCAGATTTAAAATGTCCTGGTGTTGAGTTTTGCGGAGGTTCTTTAGGTATTGGCCTCTCATATTCTATTGGAAATGCACTAGCTGCAAAACTTGATGGTAAAGACCAGAGAATTTATACAATTATTGGGGATGGAGAATCTGATGAGGGTCAGGTTTGGGAGGCTGCAATGACAGCTGCAAAATACAAAGTTGATAACATTACTGCAATACTTGATAGAAACTTCATACAACAGGATTCCTATACAGAAAAAATCATGCCACTTGATGAAGAGTTAGTTGGTGATGATTTGTCAGAGATGTGGAAAGATGCAAGTAGATGGAAAACTGGTGAGAAATGGCTTTCTTTCGGATGGAACGTCATTGAAATAGACGGACATAGGATTGAACAGATTTCAAACGCAATAGAAAGAGCTGCTAAAACCAAAGGTATACCATCAATTATCATTGCTCGAACTATCAAAGGTAAAGGAGTAGAACATATGGAAGATAATCCACAATGGCATGGAAAGGCTCCCAAACCAGAATTAGTTCCAATTATTGAGCAAGAATTAGAATCACAGTTTATGATTGCACCGTCTATTATTGCCGGTGATATGTCAAATCTTGAAAAAGAAGTGGAGCGTTGTGAAAATGGGCGTGCTGATTACATACACCTTGATGTTATGGATGGCCAATTTGTTCCAAACAAAACATTTGATCATACAAAGATTAAGGATCTTCGTCCTCTCACTTTGATTCCTTTCGATTCTCACCTTATGATTAATGAACCAGTAAAGCATATTCATGAATACATAGATGCTGGCAGTGATATTATCACTGTTCATGCAGAGGTTTGCGATGAATCTAGCTTTGGAGAGATATGTGACATACTGCAATCAAACCAAGTTGGTATCGGCCTTGCAATAAACCCGGATACAGAGTTGCCCCAATGGTCTTACAAATTTGTACCATTGTTAGACCAGGTAATTATCATGTCGGTTGTTCCAGGCAAGTCTGGTCAGAAATTCATAGAGGCTACGCATGGAAAGATACAACGAGTTAGTGGGGATCTAAAGCAGCATAATTTTGAGGGCTATATTGAGGCGGATGGAGGTGTTAACCTGGAAAATATTGGTTCATGTTTTGAAGATGGTGCAAGAGCATTTGTAGGCGGTAGTGCAATTATTGGACAAAATGATGTCAGACTAATCATAAAGGAGTTTAGAAATAATATTCTTGAATCAAGAAGACGTTCCTTGATTAAGAAAGCTTATGATCTTGGTGGAAAAGAACTTGTTAACAGTTGGATTGATTTACACATTGTTGGTAAGAAAAAAGATAGCTTAATTCAGATAGTGAAGGAGTTTGATTTTCAATGAGTACAGAACAATTTGGGGATATGAGAACTGAGTATAGTAAGTCGCTAATTGCTATTGGTGAACAAGATCCAAACGTTGTAGTTTTGGGGGCTGATACAACTGATTCTCTAAAAACGGCGGGTTTTGGAAAAAAATTTCCTGAAAGATTTTTCAACGTTGGAATCGCAGAAGCCAATCTGGTTTCGGTGGCTGCTGGGCTCGCATATTCTGGAAAGACTGCTTTCGCAAGCACATATGCAATATTTCTTCCAGGCAGATGTGTTGATCAAATAAGGAATGCAATCGCTTATCCATCACCTGGTAATAAAAAAGGTCTTAACGTTAAACTGGTTGTGTCTCATGGAGGATTGACGGTTGGAGCTGATGGGGGTTCTCACCAACAGCTTGAGGATATTGCAATCATGCGAGTAATTCCCAACATGAAAGTTCTTTTACCAGCTGATTCAGTTGCTGTTTCAAAGCTAACTTGGATAATTGCTCAACAATATGGACCACACTATATGAGAATGTGTAGATCAAAAACACCAATTATTCATAGCGATTCACAAGAATTTCAAATTGGGAAAGCGATAACAATGCGTGAAGGTTCTGACTGTACTATTGCTGCATGTGGTATTACTGTTAAGATGGCATTAGATGCAGCTGATTTGCTTAATCAAGATGGAATATCATGTAAAGTCATTGATTGTTTTTCTATTAAACCAATTGACAAGGAACTTTTAGAAAAGGCTGCAAGAGAAACTGGAGCAATTGTAACATGTGAAGAACATAATATTATGGGTGGATTTGGTTCAGCTGTTTCAGAAGTGATTTCAGAATCTTACCCCGTGCCAATAAGACGAATAGGTGTACAGGATAAGTTTGGAGAATCAGCACGTGATAACGAAATTCCACAATTACTCGAAAAGCATGGATTGACACCTATTAATATAACAAACATGGTGAAAGAGGCAAGGAGTCAGAAACATTGAAAATTTTCTTAGATACTGCTAATCTAGAAACTATCCGTTTGTATAATGATATGGGTCTTGTTGATGGTATTACAACTAACCCTTCATTACTAGCAAAGGAGGGTGATAATCCGAAAAAAACAATGGAAGAAATTTCAAGAATCATCAAAGGAGATGTTAGTCTTGAAGTTGTTAGTACTAATTATGACGGAATGATGGAAGAAGGAAGAAGACTTCGTAAATATGGTGATAATGTTGTAGTTAAATGTCCAATGACAGGAGAAGGTCTCAAAGCCTGTAAGAGTTTGACTGCAGAAGGGATTCCTGTGAATATTACTTTAGTATTTTCTCCAAATCAGGCTGTCTTAGCTGCGAAAGCTGGTGCAAAATATGTTAGTCCATTTATTGGACGATTGGATGATATCGGTCACACCGGCATGGATCTTATCAAGGAAATTAAACAGATTTTTCAAAATTATGATTTTAAGACTAAGATTTTAGTTGCCAGTATCAGACACCCGCAACATGTAGTAGACGCTGCAAAAATTGGTGCTGATGTTGTAACAGTTCCGGGGGTAGTTCTTGGAAAGATGCTTACTCATACATTAACTGATAAAGGCTTACAAACATTTTTGGCAGATTGGGAAAAGTTGAAATCAGAGAACACAAACGTAGAAATTTAAAATATCATTCATCGTAAGCCATTAATTTTTTTTCTTCTAGTGATGCATGCAAATTATGCACAGAACGGTATACATCTTTTTCTTTTTTTGCTCCTGTACAAACAAGTTTACCAGATGCAAATAACAAGATTACAGTTTTTGGTTCTAGCATTCTGTGGATTAATCCTGGAAATTGTTCCGGCTCGTACATACTACGTGGTAAACTTCTTGCTGCTTGTTCTAGATGGATCTTACCACCCAGATTTATTGCTGCTACAATATTTTGCACTTTTACAACAGCATCTTTTTTTATCTTAATTCCACCCTTACGAAGTTGTGTTACTACAGTTTTTACAGCCTTATGTGCCATTTCTTCTGATTTTGCACCGGTGCAAACCATTTTACCTGTTCTAAAGATGAGTGTTGCAGTTCTAGGCGTTTTTAATCGAAAAACCAATCCTGGAAATTGATCTGGATGATATTCTGTATCTGGGAATTTTTTTGTCAGATCATTAAGGTCTATTTTCTGATCAACCGAAGCAGAAGCAACAACATTTTCTACACTTATTACAGGTTTTGTTTGAGTCATTCAGGTTTTTTATATAACTCCTTTATATATACATAGAAACAAACTAGTGACGATTTATCCATTGATATCTATGTTCTTCTTCAAATAGATCCTTCATCACCTCATCTGTTTTGAAAAGTTTTGTCCTATATTTCCTCAAAAGGCATTTTTTACACATACAATCACTGTCATCAAGCTGATCCTTTGATAATTTTGGTAAACTGGCACACCAACAGGTGATATCATCTTCTTCACAGGTGAAAGAAACTCTACATTCAGAACATTTTTTCTCCAATTTACCTTAAACCTCTAATTCTTTGTAATAAAAATAAAATCAAGAATACTCATCACTAGTATTATCTTTTAATTGGTTATCCACTGCATCAGCCCTAACATCCAATTCGCTTAAATTTCCTAATTTTTGATAGGTTAGTTTTTCCAAAGTTTCAATAACGCTTTTTGCCGCCCTATACTGTGGAATACTAGGATCCAAAAGTTCACCATATAATCCCATACCATTAATTCCATTCATTTTTGCATATCCTAAGATGAGTCCGTTGAATCCAGTGATAACAGATTCATGGGGTGTAGTCTCTATACCAAGATTACGGACTTGCTCAAGTAGGGTTTTAGTTGTAGTTGTAACATATGTTGTTGGATATTTGCCAAACTGTCTGCTAGTATGGAATCCACCAACAGTATAGATGAATTTTGCATCATATTTTTTAGCTGTATTAATTACATCTTGGCATAACTCATTTAATTCATCACCTTGCTCTGGTTGCCCTCTACCTCCTCCAAAAACTATAATGTCATGCCCGTATCTGTATTCCCAATGCTCTTCAGGCACCTCAATATAACCTCCTTTATCAAAGACGTATGGTGGTCTGTTAGATTTCACGAAGCGAAATGGTGTAGTGTTTAAGCCTTTGTTAATAAAATTAACAACTATACTTCCAACATTGCCCATATCTTGCATCGCAGCTATGATTAGTGGTTTATTTATATCCGGTTCTAATTTATTCACGAATTTCATTTTAATTACCACCTAGTACATTCAACACTTTTTTAGGAATATCTTTAAGTCTTGAAACTCCTAGTGTTCTTTCAAAGCCTAAGTATTTCAAGTTAGTTGCAATTATTGTTGCATTAGGAGTATCTCTTCCTACACCTATAGCAACCATTTTGATTCCAGTAGATTTTATTGATTTAACCATGGAGCGAGCTGCAAACGGATCCGATGGTTCTCCATCAGTAAGTGTCAAAAATATATCAGGTTTACTAGAATGTAAAATAGGATACATCTTATCATAAACTTCAGCTAGAGGAGTTCCACCATTTGCAGGAATTTGTGCAAGTCTTTTTGCACATGAATTATTCCATTTAAGATCTTCTGGTTTAATTAGCCAGCACATCACTTGTCTCTTAGTAGTATTAAACGCGTACACTGAAAATTTGATTTTTAGAAAAGCTAAAACTTCACATAACGCTAAAGTAGCTTTTTTGTAATCAATCTGTTGGTCAGCAATACTTGATGAGTGATCAAGTAGAATCACAATATGTGTTTTAATCGATTTTTTCAAATCTGAAATAAACTGTCGTTCATAACCTTCAAGATATGCCTCATCATCAAACTCATCTCCTACAAAAAAGTGATATTCCTTCCAACCAGTTTTCCATTCTTTAAATTTGGCTTTTAAATTATTGATCAAATCTTGGTCATAAATTTTAGTCTCATCCACATTAGATGGATCCGGTATTTGTATGCCAATAGATTTTGTATTTAGACCTTTTTTCTCGTTTTTCTTATTTTCAGTTTTAATTATTTTGAATTCATCAATGACAGTTTTTCCTTCCAGAACATTTTTTGAGTCAAATTTACTAAAATCATCCTTTCTTGATTTTGTAACTTGTTTCATCGCTTTAGTAAAATCATTAGGAGTTATCGCTAATCCAGGACCTTTTAGAGGAACTGATAATGGAATAGAAATTAATGCATCTAAATCTAAAATCTTTAAAATTTCTGGAATTTTGGATTCAATCCACATTGTGTTGTGATCTTTCTTAACTGCCTCATCGAGAACATGCTTTGCAAGTTCTACTGCTTTTACAACCTTGTTAAATTGACTAGGTTGCATTTCACCCTTAATATCTCCAAACAAGAAATATTGATAGAAAGCCTCTACCAATCTAGCTTTTCCAAAAATAGAACTGAGATTATTTCTTGATAACCACATGTTTGTATAATTGAATATTAATTCCTCAACCATCCCCTTCCAAATTTTTATTCCTAGCAGTTCAATTCTACGAGTCTCAATAGTGTTTAAAATAAAGCCATATGCATGATCGTTACTAAGAATTTTTTTACAATGTTTTAATCGCATCGCTTCATACCAAATAGAAGTTCTATACTGTCTATATTTTTGAAAATCATTTCCATAGTACTGATCATTTGGAATAAGCAGCACTCTTTTTTCTTTTAATCTAGTTTCGCTATGTTTTATTTTTGAGAATTCCACGGTTATGTTTTCTGTTCCAGACCATCGTCTTACAAGAAATGTTGCAATATCAATTAAAACATCATTTCTTAATTGAAGAGATTGCATTAGATACCAAACATTGAAACAATAATGTCGTTTACTTTTTGAAATTCTACGTTTCCCCATTGAGAGTACACATTTCCAAAAACAATCTTTGCAGATTCGCTTGCTGAAACTCCACTTTCTAATAATTTTGCAAATGCAATAGTTTCTCTAATGGATGGAGAATAATACAACTCTTCTACAGCTGATGCTTGACGTAGAGTATTTGCAAGTTTGATTCCTAGTAGAACATCAGATTCGTTTAGATTTTTTACATGTTTTTTGATGATCTGGTATTCAATATCCTCAGGAGGGTAATCTAACCTGATTCTAACTGGGAATCTGCTCAGAATCTGTGGAGGAAGTTCCTTTGTCCCAACATGAGTAAGAGGGTTAATTGTTGCAATTACAAACCATGAATCTTTTGCTTTGATAATTTGACCATTAGATTCCTTGAGAACTATTTGTCTGCGATCATCAAGCGCTTCATCTAACCTTAACAATACATCAGCTTCTGCTGCATTAATTTCATCAAGATACAAAATATTACCTTCTTTCATTGATTTTACTAAAATTCCCTCATCAAAACCAATGTTTCCACCGATCAAGTTTTTCGTTCCTACTAAGTGACTCTCTCTTGTTCTAAGACTAAAATTAATTGATGCTAATTCTTTCGATTTTTGTTTTACATATTCTCTTACCAATGAAGTTTTGCCAGTTCCTTTTGGTCCAATAATCAAAACAAACAATCTATTTTCAAATGCTTTGTCCATAACATCAAATGAGTTATTCCAATCAAGGTAAGTTGTTTGTCTACTTCCTTCTGTGGATTGTTCGCTTTGGTCTGACAAAGTAACATCTTTGATATCTGTACTTTATTTAAGACTAATTCTTTGAAAACGAAGCTATTTTCGTAAACGATTCATCAAGAGTTTTGAGGAGAGATTTATTCCACTCTTCAAATCCTTCAGGCTTCTTGGGATAATTTCGATAATGTTCAACCAACCATTTGTTTTGTTCTGATGTGTATTTTAGTCCGCTAGCAACCGTCTTGTTCATAGCACCACGTATGATCATTCCTAGTTTAGTAAGTCCTGAAAAATCTGGATGCTCGCCTTTGCTAATAGCTTCAACGTCAACATTTCCCAAAAAGTGTTTCATGCCGTAGCTAATTTGTTCATTAGTTAACGTCTGTACTAGTCTTCTGAAAAGTTCTAGTCCAGCAGTCTTGTAACCATATTCTTCAATAAAGTCAAGATTATACTGCCACAATCCTGTTTCTGTGACATCGTTTGCCTCAATTGCATCTACAACATTTTTACCAAGAATTGTACCTGCAATTAAGGCTGGACCAATTCCTCCTGCATCAATTGGTTTTGGCATCCATGCAGAATCTCCAACTAATATGTAACCTCCGGAAACCATACAGTCATTTTGTCTTCTTACAGAAACTTGGAATACTCCAGTGTTATTGTGAATATCTTCTGGATCTTGCGACAGTTTTGCATTCTTAATTGCCTTGTTTCTTTGCAGATATTCCTCCATCAATGATGCAACGTTATCTTTTTTTCCAAGTCTTTTGTTTCTCTGGTCTAAAATTGATTTTTCAACACCCAGTCCGATGTTTACTTTGTTGTCAGCTTTTGGAAAGACCCATCCATATCCTCCAGGCGCAATGTCTTGGTCTAGGTGAATGATACAGTAATCTGGATCAAACTCCGTTAGATCTTCCTCGCCCTTGTCAAAATACATAATGTGTCTACCAGTTGATTCTAGGTCACGCCTGTCTATCTTTCTCTCAATTTTTGTGGAATTCTGTATCTGATTTCTAAGCATTGAAGTGACTCCTGTTGCGTCAACGACAACCTTTGCTGTTTTTTTGTATGGCTGATTTGTTTTGTTATTTCTGCCCTGAACACCTACGACTTGTGACCCGTCATAGATTAAACCAGTAAGATTAATTTCAAAATCAAAATTTACTCCCATCTTTTTTGTCCTTGCGTTTTGAATTTCTGGTAGTTTTTGACGATTTAGCATATAGCCATCTCCATCAAATGGAATTGCGGTCTCTTTATCAGGCGAGAATGCCATTACTCCCTTTACATCATGCTCAATTTCTGGTGATGTCCAGGGAACTTTTATCCTCTCCGTCATGAAATCAACTGCTTCCTTTGAACAAGCATCACCACACGTCCAACCAGGATTTGATTTTCGACCAGGAAGCGTCTCTGGATTTCTGTCAATTGAAAGAATGGATAAATTTTGATTAG
>Ga0257107_1000325_pt1 | contig 18383 bp, 23 predicted proteins | sample LP_taG_2_FD_190178 | JGI IMG/M metagenome (GOLD analysis project Ga0257107, IMG submission 190178) | Marine microbial communities from Northeast Subartic Pacific Ocean, Canada - LP_J_2011_P26_500m | ecosystem: Environmental > Aquatic > Marine > Oceanic | place: Canada: Northeast Subartic Pacific...
CTCATCATTCACAACTATTTCTAATTCTGCCACTACCACATTATCTTCTTGTGATAAAAAATCCCATACTCTAATAGGCGTAGCAACAATAGTATCTACTTTGTCAAAAATATCTTGATTAGCAGCTACAACTTCATCTATCCCATTTGCAAGTATTTCCCAATCTCTCAAATAAACATCATTAGAAAACATATTCCTCAACCCCGCCGAATCTTTCTCTGAAAATGTTGTAAAATATTCTAAACTTTTATCTAATATCATTATATAACTCTCCTAATTTATATTTAATTTCTGATATAATAACGTCATCTATATCTGGTTTAATCTTTTTAAAACCTATGTTAGAAAATAAATAGTGTCCACAAATCCGTATCAATCTTTTTTTATCAGATATATCAAAATCTTTATCTACCCATTTTTCCCATCTTTTAGATTCCAAACATAAATCATACCACACAGATATTATTTCATCATCCATGTGATTTAAGTAAATTAATGTTTCCAATTGCCCAAATTCAGGAGCTATATTAACAGAATCTAACCCTATGTCAAATCTTTTCTTATAATCCTCTCCAGTAAGATAATCACCATTATGTTCTTTTGATTTTTTATCAAATTTCTTACATACTTCAACCATCTTTTCTAACCTATCTGGATCAAACTTACCAGTATTTCTCATATTACCCAAATCTAACCCTACTCCAGATTGTACAACTACATATTCTATATTCTCAAATATTTCTGGTTTTAACTTTCCTTCTAACACTCCTAATAATTTTTTTAATTCTTTAATTTCAAATCTTCTAATAGATTCTTCAGTACCAACTTCAAACTTAATATTTTCTTTTCCAAGTACAATATATATATAATTTAAACAATCAATAGTTTCTTGTAGTCCTTTATCAAAATCCTGGTATTCTTTCCAAGGGTCAATGTGGATAATATCAAAATATCTTGAATCATGCATAAAAGAATCTAAACCATTATCATACTTATACCCCTGTCCTATCCCGCCGTGATCTCTTTCTATAACAACTCTCCCATCTACGTAAACAGAAAATTCACCAGTAGTCCAATTATTAACATACCCACCATTATAGTCAACCTGCCTTCTTGATGGAATAAATCCAAATCCTTCTCCAAATTCTATAATAGAATCTACAACGTTTTTACTCATTGGACCTATAAAAAATTTCATTATTTTTCTCTTAGTAATTTAAATAACATACTCTTACCCAAATAAAATAATAAATGACAGTACGGGTAATGATGAAATTTTGCTATATTTAAAAAAATTAAAGATGTCATAATTTTTACTTTTTCAACATCATATCCCCATTTATTTAAATAATCTACGTAAATGTCTTCACAATCAATATTAACATTTTTTCTCAAAAAATCATATTTTATTTCATTCATAGACCTGTCAAAGTTATATAAATTTTTATTTATAATCTCATGTGATATAATTAAACCATGCATCAATTTTGCCAAATCATAATAAACATCTCCATACTCTAACTCTCCACAAAAATCTTGTCTCCAATCTAACAAAACAAATGGAAGTGTATTATATTCATTTTTTTCAGAACTTAATATATTTTCAAAATGTAAATCTCCATGAAATCTAACTGGAATACCTTCTGAAATATTACTCCATTCTACCTCATCAAGTAATGTATAAATTGATGGAACTGCAGTTCCATTGATAACTTCTCTATCAGTATCACTATTATGAAATTCTTCAAAATAATTCTCAACTCTTTGGTATGTTTTGTCTTTATAAAACTTCATACACTTACTTTTAAAATCTTTAAGATCTACATCTTTATGAAGAACCCAAAATTTTTCCATATAATCTAAAAAAAACTTAAAATTTTCTGCAGTTAAAACCTTTGAAAAAACATTCCCATTAACATAATCATAACTATACATATTTGATGTACTCTTAGTTACCCTTGGTACATATGGGTACAAAATAGATGACCGCTTAAATCTATTTTTTATAAATTTTTCATCAATAGAAAATTTAATTACTTCATCCTCAACAAACCATATAGACTCCCCCTGTTTTTCTAAAATATCTGGAGAATTTTCCGTAACTATCTCTTTTCTAACTTCACTTAACGGTTCTTTATTACCAGAATCATAAAAATCAAACTTTACCGAGTCAAATCTTATACCATCTTTTATCATTTTTTGTATAGAATAACTTTCACCTCCTAAAACAAATTCATCGTCATCAGCATGTTCCCAAAAACTTTCATAATCTTTAATTCCACACATTCCCAGAAAAGTTGGATTATCCGCCTTTTTATTTTTTTCAAATAAATTTGTAATAATACCTTCACTGTCAAATGAAACTGTTCTATAGTGAAGTCCCCCCTTAACATCAGAATATCCTACCCAATTATTTAATCCAGCCATTTTCTGTAATGATGGAATTTCCCCAATCACAATCAAGTCGTTAACTATAAACATAAATTCACATTGTAAATACTCTTTACAACATAATAATGTATGTCCTAAACCAGAACCCTTTTTGTCATAATTATCTACATTGACAAATGTAAATATTCTATTTGGGTAAGTTATTTCTAAAAACTGTTTTACATATTCACCTTTGTATCCTAACGCCACTACAATTTCAACATCTTCTTCAAATTTCTCAATTGTATAAGATATAACAGGTCTATTATCTACAGAAATAAGACCCTTATTTATATTTTTTACCAATTCACCTAACCTAGAACCAATTCCTGCACATGGCAAAAACACTTTATAATTATGCATTAGTTCCCTCTCTACCATAATCATCTTCTATCCTAATTACATCTTCTAACTCTGGAGTAGATGCTTCCAAATATAAAATATCTGTAACTGCTTCGCATTGATGCACCGTAAATGGTTCCAAGATATAGTATTCATCAGGTTTCAATGTAACTTCACTACTTCTAGGATTATCAACTGTTCCAATTGTCAATTTCATTTCACCTTCCTGCATAAAAAGTGTTTCATGTTTTTTTTCATGATACTGTAACGAACATCTATTTCCCTTTTTCATAAAAAGTTGTTTCATGACATATCTATCATTAACACTCAACCACTTCTCCCACCCCCAGGGTTTATCAATTTTTACTTCAAACATATGAAAATCGCCCGATATCCAGATGAATACGCATTATAAACATAAGCTACCTTAATATGGTTAAAATATACATTAAGAGTACTTTTAATGTGATCTAAACTTCTTTTCATTTGTGGGTGATTAACTGGAGTTTCAAAAATCATACAGCGCTTAGTAATATCACGTAGCTTGCCCATAAATTCTCCTCGATCATCACCACCATTCTCCATATTAGGATATAATTGATGAAATACTGAATTCATAACTACCACATCAAATTTTTCTTCTGTCTCTATAACATACTTTTTAGCATCTCCATTTATAAACTCTACTTCGTCAAATTTAAAAATTTTATCATTTATATCCACGGCAGTTTGATAATCTTCTAAAGTCTTCTCTATACCAACAACCTTTTTAGCCCCATGAATAACACTTTGAAAACAGAAAAATCCTTGATTGGATCCAATATCTAAAACTGAACTATTATTTGCAAGTGTTAAATATTGAAAATTTAATTTACGATAAGAATCATATTCTTCTCCATCACTACTGTACCCCTTAAATTCATACCCATTATCGAATCTAAATCCTTCGTACATACCAGCCCTATACCATTTTGGTGGATCGAGTGACATATCTTTATATCTTTTTATAAATGTATTATACAAATTCTCCAAATCATCAACTGTATTTCCTCTTGACTTAAAATAATACCTCTCTGGCACATATCTAAATCTATGAAAATCTATTATTTTATCACCTACAAAATTATGATCTATTTTAAACCAACTAGTATCTGGTATTAACCCAGATTTTAATATTATTTTATTATACTTATCTAAAATAGTCAATGGTACCTTTAAATTTATATTTAAAAAACCTCTATCACTTTCTGGAATCCAATCATATCTAGCATAATCTGATTTTGAATTCGTATCACTAATATGTTCCATCAAAATATAAACTTTTCCATCTTCCTCATCATATGTGATATCATATATTTCTGGAAAAATTTCTAGATTTTTATTCTTAATATATAACATATGATTATACATTTCTAATGTAGATTCATATGCATATTTATCTGGAGATTCTCTTGTAGGATGTATTAATTTTAAACCATAACCACCCTCAAGTCTAGTATATAAAGCGTCAGCCCCTTTTTTAAATCCAAAACTTATTTTTTTACCAGATCCATCATGTACTTCTAACTTATCTTTATCAGTCGGTGTTTTTGTAACTTCAGATGTTATTTTTAAATCACTTATTTTCATCAATCTAACTCATACATTTTTACATTTCTTTCAGGTTTATAACTGTAAGTGGATGATAAATAAGAACTATATTTTCTTATACTGGGTCTTATAAAAAAGAACAAAACATCTCTTGGATCTGTTCCTGGTTTTGGACAACTTGCCCTATGAATTATATTTGGTGTATGTATAGCATAACTCCCTTGTTCTCCAACTACATTAACAACTTTACCACCCTCATCTAACTTTTTTCTTACTACTTCTGGTGGTACTCTTGAAGCCACATACTCCTGTGACTGTGATGCTTCCATACGTGGACCTATCCTGTAAGATGGTAAAACTGGTATACTACCATCTGCGTCTTGAATGTATTTCAAACACCCACTTTCTTCTGTAACTCTATTAAGGTTAATAAATAATTTAACAAATTCTCCTGGACAATCATCATAATGCCATTTCCAAGACGATTCTACATATTTTGGATTCGACTCATCATCACCTTCTTTATCACTTGAAATATTTCTATACGGGTTTAGAAATTCTATCTTAGCACTACAACCAAATATATCTTTTTCAACTATCGGCATAATATAATCTGCTAAAGTATAAAGTTCTTTTATATCTCTCCAGTCATTAACTCTAATTGCATGTCCAGTAGGATCTTTAAAACATCCATTCATATGTTTTATCTTATCATCAATTTTTTGTCTAATAGTTTCTATTATGTTAAAATATGAATCTGTATATGCCCCATTATCCAAACCAAATAAAGTACTATCCACTGTTAGATCATAAACACTATTATAAATTCCACCTTCTATTGGATTAAATTCTCTACAATATTGATAATGCTCTTTATATTCAGTCATATTACCACTCGTTCTCTTGTCTTTCATATAAAATTTCTCCGACATCAAACTCCCAGGGATAATCTATATCAAAAACCTCTAATTCTTCCATTTCAAATAACTCTGGATTCCCTTTGGTGAATGGTGTATCACCCATCCAAATTTCATCCTTGATAGTATCCATCCTTGATGCATAAAGACAATGAGCTGCTTCATAAGTGGTCTCTACCACCTTAGTATTCATAATGGTAGTTCCCTCAGGCCATTTTGTAATCAAATCACCATTTTTATTCCAATAATATTGTTTCTTACCTATAACACCAAACAAACCTTCTGATTCTGTATTGATATACGCTTCAACAAACTTATCAATAGTTTCCGTCTTTAACAATGGAGTACAAGCATTAATAAGTACAACATATTTGTAAGGAAGTTTATCATGCCATTCATACATTGCAAGTACAGTATTTTCTTCATTAGCTGAATCTTCAGATCTATGAAAAACATTAACATCATACTTTTCGCATAATTCCACTAATTCTCTTTCATATACTGAACAATAAAAATTATCCTTTGGAATAACTTTAGAATCCAACACTTTCTGTATCCCCAAGTCCATCAATGTAGTATCTAAAAATGGTTTTATCATTTTGCGTGGAACTCTTGTTGAGTTTAACCTAGCTTGAATTATAAAACATATATCCTTTAAAGATTTATTTACCACGCAGTATATCCTCCATCAAGTAAAAACTCTCCACCTACACAATAAGATGATTCATCTGAACATAAATATTTAACTATTCCATTTAATTCGTCAACATTCATCATCCTGCCAATAGGAACTCTTTCATTATATTTTTTAGTAAATATTTCTGATTGTAAATCTGTAACTCCGCCTGGAATTACACAATTAACTCTAATATCTGGTGCTAAATTCACAGCTAAATATTTAGATAACTGACGAACTGCACACTTAGAAATTGGATACCCAATATGTTTATTATCACTCCCATACATTGATGGATCTGGAGGAACTACGCCATATATAGATGAGAAATTAACAATAACACCTTTTTTATTTACCTTAGCAAATTCTCTACATACTGAAAACAAACTTGTTACATTCACATTTAAATATTCATTTACTGAATCCAATGTAACATCATAGATATCATTTCCTGTGGGATCGTTAGATTCATCTATATGTTGATTCAAAGCAAATAAATTTACTAAATACTCTGCTGGGTTTTCACTAAAAAACTTTTTAACAACAGACTCATCTGTTAAATCTTGTCCCAGACTTCTCGAACATCTTATAACCTTATAACCTGTTTGTTCTAAAAAATTACTTACCTCTTTACCGATAAGTCCTGTAGAGCCAGTAACAATTACTCTTTTCATTGATAATAATTTCCTATTTTTGGCATATCACATTCTTCTGTACATTTAATACATGGTGTTACTTCAAAATGATCTCTCCTAAATTTATCATACAACTCACCATTCCAAATATCATATAAACTCTTTTTGTAAGAATCTCCAAGAAATATTTCATTGTTATAGTCTTCCATACACATATGAACCTCTCCATCAGACTTAACACTCATTGACATCCAGGGATGTTTACAAAATTCTGACCAGTGAACTGATTCTGTACCATAAAATTCTTGTCTCTGGTCTGGTAACATTCTATTTCTTTGTTCTAAATATTCCTTTAATGTTACATCTTTTCTATACCATTGTTGATCTTCACTTTTCAAATATATGTATACATCATGATCTTTAAATACTTCTTTTAATTTTTCGAATTCTTCTAGTTGTGTATCATTATGCTCAATATCAATCATAGTTATTATAATTGTTGTATCAAATCCTTTTTGTTCTTTTATGGATAAAACTTCCAAAGTTTTTTCATACGCTTCAGTAAAATTAGCTGCTGCTCCTCTAACCTCTTTAAATTTAACATCATCTGTACTTTCATATGAATATTTTAAATAATTTAATCCATAACCCATCATTTCCTCTGTCCTTTCCACATTTATATTTGCTGGGGTACAACTAAAATAAGATTCAAAACCATATTCTGATAATACTTTAACTACTTTACCTATATTTTTATCTAAAAGAGGGTCACCATACCCGTGTAACTGAATCACCTTAGGAATTACATAAAGGAAAAAATGATTTTCACTTGCGGTATCATCTGGTTTTATTCCATAAGTTTCAGTTACAAATTTTTCCCATTTAGACCAAAGTTCTTTACTATGTGGTTTAATCTGAGTTACTATATCTTCATAAAAATCTTCTTCTAAAAATGTAATATCTCTTGTCATTCTACTGGTACGAGGACACATCTTACATCTCATATTACACGCATTAGTAGTTTCTATATTATATATTATAGGGTCTTTTGATCTATACCGTTCAAAAGTCTCCATAAGATCTTTCATAGGCACTTTTTCACCATTTTCCAATTTTTTTACTATTGGATGTGATTTCATATAAAAATCTACGTCATACATTAAATAATCTTCCTCTGTATTTCTTCGGTTAATGGAAAATGTTCTTTACTCCAAATAGAACTAAAATTATACTCTGAATTTTCTCCTAAGTTATAAAGTATAGTATCATACTTTAATTTAGTCAAAACGTAATTCCATAATTCTTCATATTGTTTATAATAAATATGATAAGCGTTAAATTCATTTAGTTGAAATGCCATATTACTTTTACCTTCTTCAAAAGAATGTTTTACATCATTTTTGTTATAAGTTTTAGTTTTAACAGAAACTCCTGGACCTCCATCCAGACCTACAAAATAAAGTTCTTTAGGTTTCATCTCTAATGCAAGCATTAACAATCTAGGAGCTCCACCTATTTTGCCATATACTCTAGTATTAAAACAACTGAGTTTAGGATAATTTTCGTGAAGTAATCTTAAATATGTTTTTTCTTTCTCCCATTTAGAGTGTAATTCAAACATCAATATTGGATTAAACGCATTTACATAATTTAAAAAATCATCACTTTGATAATCCACCTCACCCCCAACAACTGCAATATCTACTTTCCTGTTCTTCAAATCTGAATTTAAATAAAAATGATTTAAAGAAAATATATAATCATATTCTAAATTATACCACTTAACTTCATTTGTAGAAGGTCCAGCTCCAACAATTAATATTTTACTATCTTTAAATTTTTCAAATTCATCCAAATGGTTATATACTATACCAAGACTCTTCTTTATATTATCTGTAAATGGAAATAAACTTTTTAATTCCTTCGCAGACTGGTCTTCAGTGGTAAACTGTGGGTCAAAAAGATCCATCTATCCCCTCAAATGTTCTCTCATTAATTTTTCTGATTCTGTTACACCTATTACACCACTTCCACGAGCCTGTTCCAATTCTCTAATACCACTCATCAACTTAAATAGTCCTTGTGGCTCTACTGATGATAACTGATCAGAGCCCCACATTGACCTATCTAGTGTGACGTGTCTCTCTATAACACTTGCTCCAAGATAAGTAGCCGCTACTGAAGTAGATAATCTAAATTCATGCCCACTATATCCCACTTCACAATTATATCTTTCTTTAAGTGTTTTAATTGTACTTAAATTCAATTCATCTATTGGTGCTGGATATGTAGAATTACAATGTAATAAAACAAAATCTCCAGCTATTTCATAATACGGCTCAACTGTTATTGATGATTTTAGTAAAATAACAGCGTGATCTATCTCATCCCTATTACTCATACCAGTACTAAGAATTACTTTCTTACCAGTATCTCTCGCCGCTATTAACAATTCATCGTTTGTCAACATTGCTGATGGTATTTTTATATATGGTAAATCATACTGCGATAAAAATTCTAAACTATCTAAATCCCAAGCAGATGCCGACCAATCAATACCTCTTTCTTTACAGTATCTATCTATTTCATCATATTCTTCTTTTCCAAACTCTACCTTATATTTGTATTCCAAATAAGTCATTTTACCCCACGGCGTTTCCCTCATTTTACTTTTTTCACTCTCTGGAACACAAACATCTGGATTTCTCTTTTGAAACTTGACCGAATCACATCCAGCTGCCGAGGATATATCTATTAATTTCTTTGCTATGTTCAAATCACCATTATGATTCAATCCAATTTCTGCTATAAAATATGTTTTCATTATATTGCTCCTAAATATAAACTATTTTTACTGTCACAAGGATTTATAACATTTTTATGATTTTTATATAACCTACAAAAATCACTCCATGCTGAACGACTAGATATTAACATTTTTGTATATATTAATGAAAACAGATCAATAACACTATACAAATTGAATGTGTGCGGCCATATTCCAGTTGCTCTAAATTTTTCTCTCAGTAACTTAGGTTCTCTCTCATTATTAAGTACATAATATGCATCTATAACATCATATCTATCATAAAAGAATTTTACTTGATCCCATGACCCATCTGTACTAAGATAAAACTTTTGTTTAGGATTTTTTTCAATAATTTTATCACATAAGTTAATAAAATATTCATCTGGTAAATACTCTTGCACTCCATGATCAGGATTACTTTTATCTTGGTGTGCAATTACTACATCACCTCTTCTAATATGTACTCCAATACAATTTCTCATCTTCCTAATTATTTTATCTTTTAACTTCTCATCTTTCATATCTATCAATTGATACGGTCTATCAGAATTTGAATAAAATTTCTTTTCAAAATAATCACACATATCAGATGCCTGCAATCTCCAATTTAAAGTTTCTCCGTATGGATGTAAAATATCTAAATTCATATAATTATCAAGTTTGATCCATTTAGTGTTATTCCAATATTTTTTACTATCAATAACACCAATAGTATACGGATATTCTAAATATTCAATCTCCCCAAACTCTTTTGTACCGACCACTATATCAAATCTAAAATCATTCAACTTATTTATTTGATATGCTACTTCCCACATAGTAATTCTATTGCCAAATCCTCCATATGATTGAAGGTATATATACGGTTTTTTATTCACAATAACATATCATATAACTTATTTTGTTTCTCTTGTTTATCTATAGTTTTGTGATGATATAACGATAATTCTTCTTGTGGTGGTAAGTGCGAGTAAGTCTTACAACCAGTTATTCTTTCATGCACTTTACCCTCCCAACATATACCCTCATCCCTTTTAAATACTCTTGCCTGGTAATCAGGATAATTTACCCAACCTTTTTCTGACACTTTCCAACCCCACTTCTGTATATGTTCATTAGTAATTCCATCTACTGTATTTACTCTTGGTATCCAAACTAAATCTACTTCATTCATTTCCAATATAGTATGTAATTGTTCCATTAGTATTTCATGTGGAATTTCATCTGCATCTAAATGAAATATATAATCTCCACTACACATTTTCTTAGTATTATTTTTTAGGTCTGAGAAATTACCTTCAAATGGATATAAGTGCCAATCAAATTTCTCAAGAGTAGAAGTATATTTTAGATAATCTCTAACTGCTTCTAATCCATTATTAGCATCAAGAGTTACTACAATTTCATCTTCATCTCTTTTATGTTCTAATAAAAATGAAATCAACTCTTGTATTTCTGATAACTCATCACAAACTGTTATTCCATAACTAATTTTCATATTCAAACTTTGATTCTAACGCTTCCTTTAAAGTATTTGATAATATTATAGGCTCTTTATATACTGGAGATTTTCTAGCTTCTATCCAATCATAAGTTCTATAAAGTTTATTAGTTTTATTAAATGGTTTTATATCTCTCCACAAACGTCTAAGTTGTCCTGGACCCATCTTTCCAACAGTTTCTAATTTTAACCCATAAATCTTATTTATAGGATCTACTAACTCAATCTCTCCAATTTCAAATAAAAATTTTTCTATTACATCTCTATTAACCATAGGTCTATTACTTTGTTCTATTTTTAATCCTACCAAAAACCTCCTCTTTCCAGACTTTGTTACCATATCTATATCTTTACCAAGCACTAAAATAGAATGTGTCAAAGTTTTACCACTTCTCTTACTCTTATATTTAAATGAAACTATATCACCAGGTTTTACCCTAGGCCATTGCGTGATTACTTTCGCCATCTACACCTCCTTCTACTACTACTCCAATATATTTTAACGCTTCATAAAAAAGAAATGATTCTACTTCTTTAGAATTTTCCATATCTAACTCAAAATCATATCCTTCTCTTTCAGATTCTACATATTTAGCCGCTACCCAACAATAAGTATCTTTAAAAGATTCTGGATATTCTTTTGGAAACACCACTCCTTTTTCTGGTACGTTTACTACTGAAGGATACCAATAAATTAACCTTTCTAAATCGTAACTTTTTAATTCTATAACCACCTGTGGAGTATTTTTTAAATGAGTTTTTAAATATTCTGAATCATCTGTGAATCTACTATCAGACATATACCCACATCTAAAACACATATATGATGAAAAATCTGCTTGAGTTTCTTCAAGACACATTTTTTCAGCATTACACGTAGGACAAGTTATTTTATTTTCCATCACTAACACTCTTAAGCTTTGGAAGTTTTATTTTAGTAGACTTCTGTTCATTAGAAGGTGGTATGATAGCACCTGTCTGTCCACCCTCTATTTTTTTAAGTTTTGGTAAATTTAAAGCAACCTCTGTAGGAAACTCTGGAACGTATTTATCAATAATCATACCCAACTTTTCTGTCATTTTCTGTCTAGTAAAATTTTTAGCATAAACCTTTTGTCTACTAGCTTTTTTATTATATTTTTTATACTGCTTAAAACATTTAATCAATTCTTTTTTAACCACATCAAAATAACAAGTAAACCACTGAGCTCCTTCTTGATATATGTTTTCCGGAAAAGCATCCTTTGGAACGTCTGTTAATCTTCCTTTAATTAAAGTAACAGCATCTTTTTTAAGAAAATCCAAATGACCACTCCAATTACTAACCAATATAGGCTTTCCAGTAGTAGAAAATTCTAAAAGAGGTCTTCCGAATCCCTCACCATGTGTAAACATAACCATAGCTTTTACCTTTCGGTGATGATATAATGCGTTCATTTGGTTATCTGTCAAATCTCCATGTAATAAATACACTGGTGGTAAATTCTGTCCTGGAAACTGTTTTTTAATTTGATCAATTTTTCCTAACACCTCATACCTGTCAATCACTGACGGTGTTGATCCACAAGTTTTCAAAATCAATGCTGGTTTATTTGGCTTTCTACCAAAGGATTCGTAAAATATCTTAATCAATGCACCAACATCTTTTCTATCATTTCCAAGTCCACCTTGTAACCAATGTCCTGTAAATAAAAAACAAAAGTTTTCTTTGATAGAGTTCAATTCCGTATTTATATCATCGTCTGTAGAACCACTTCCATATATACTTTCATCATACCCTTCAAATAATACTTCTATAGGTTTTTCTAAGATTAACTCTCCAATTTTTTCTTTTGTCTGTTCATTAGTCTTATCAAATTTAGTCTTAACAATCCATTCTTTGGTAAACTCCGAGGGTACTATATTTAAATCCATTCTATTTAATCCCTCTAACCATTCAGGTCTAACTGCTGTAAATTCAGCTCCTGCAGTAATTCCAATATTGTACTTGCCCCACGTCTGAAATTCATTTGGAACTACAATATGTATATGAAGTTCTGGTTGTTTCTCTAAATTCGGTTCTGGTAAAAACCTGTCAAGTAACTTTTTATCTTCTGGATTGTTTTCGTCTAATGCATTTTGTGGTGTTGATCCCCACCTAACTGGCATTATCTTTACATCATATAAATCTAAATCAATAAGTGAATGTACTATATCTCTGGAGTGTGCTCCATATCCACTTCTAGTTCCTACTGGTGCAGTAACTAAACAAACTGGTTTACTCATCTTCATAAATCCTTTTAATCTTATCCATAAATTGTTTTATCATTTTTTCACCTTCAAATAAAATTTTTTGATTGTTAATACATTTCTCTTCAACCGACTCACAAATTTTACGAAGTTCATCTTTATTCATACTACCAACTCTTAATATCTCTTTTTGAATAAAAGCATCTCTTTCAAATCTTTCCTCTATATCATCATAACTCTCATCAAATAATTCTGGAAAAGTTTCGAATCCCCATTCTCTTAATTGTTTTAATGCACCAACAGAACACAACATAATAAATGGATGTCCATGAGCTAATACTTTTGTTGTCTTTTCTGTTAGGAATAATGAAGTCACTCCAGGCCCGCCTGTCCAATTCCATTTATTAGATTCTGGTATAAATGAAAAATAAGAATCATTAAAGTAATATCCTAAATTATCTGTGTATGCTGAAGAATTTCCAACGACAATTTCTTTCATTACTCCACTGTTTGGTAATAATATTGGATCCTTGCCTTCATTATTTCCAATATAACTGATATAATTACTATCCCATAAATTATTATTATTAAAAAATTCCTGTAGAATATTTCTATCTGGTGAAGAATTTCCCATGAGACACATAAAATTTCTTGTAGGATTAGTAGTTCTATCTTTATATTTTATTATTTCAGGAATACCAGTACCCTCACGGGTCCATATATCTTTATAAGCAAATGAATATGTTTGAAATATACCTGGATATCCTATTACATGAATTTTATCTTTTATGTTATTTTGTTCACACCATTTATCATATAATATTTCAAAGTTACAATCTTCTGTCATTAAAATAACTTTTTTTACATTTATATTTGCTGATAAAAATTTGTGTAATTCTGTAAATGTATCTGCATGACTTTTAAAAATATTCCAGTCCCAATATTCTTCTAAATCTATTAATATAAACGATTTATTCAGACTATCCATTTTATTAATAGATTCAAGTAACTCATCTTTTTGATATTCTGGATAATTTTCAAATACTTCTTTATCAAAAATTAAAATCTTATCAGTAATAAATTCTTGAATATCAGAATTAAATTCTTTTAAGGATCGAAACATATTTACGCCGCATATAACTTAAATTGTTTTTTTGGTGTCCACCTTTCAAAAGCAGTTTCCATATCTTCTATAAATCTTTCACACATCCTCTTTGCCGAAAGACAAATATCATCTCTCAACATCCACTCTCTACCTTCCAATGCAGCCTTTTCTCGTTCTTCTTTAGGTGTCTGATACCATTCGTATAACTTTTCAGCAGCATCTTCAAAACTTGGTCTATCATCAAAAATATATGGTGTTGGTACTGAACCTTGCAATGAACGATTAGAAGGCCATACTGGTTTAGCCCAACTTCCATGTGTTAATTTTGGATTATTTTCCCATTTCTTTCTATCATGTAAAGTGTGTATCTCTGTATAATCTTCCGCAGTCAAGTATTTTCCATCAAGTGCAAATCCACATTGATCTTGCATTCCACCCGTAACATTTACAATCATTGGAGTACCAGCCATTATTGATTCAGCTGTACCTAGCCCAAATCCTTCATTTGATGCCAAATTAATAGTCACATCTGCCATGTTATATAAATAATTTAACTGTTCTGGTGATAATTTACCTGATGAAAACTGTATCTTCTTATCACTTGCGAGTGCGTCAGCCACTGCTAGTAAATCAGTTCCGTTCTCATCAACTGGACTTGTATGCATCAATAATAAACATTTATCTCTTTTTTCTTCAGGTATCATATCTACAAAAGTACTAAATGCAAGTATAACATCCCCAGGTAGTTTTCTACGAATATTTCTAGCATTATAAAATACTACAAATTCATAATAGTCTATTGGATGTTTACTTTCTTTCAAAAATTGTTGATAACCCTTGTCATCTCTAGATAGTGGTTTAAAAACATCTTGATTTATTCCATGAGGAACATAAGTATTATTCCATTCATTTACTGGTAAATTTTGTCTAACATTATTAACAATATTGTAAGTTTGTTTTGATATATTCATAATCAAGTCACAAGATTCATAATACGGTTCATTCCACATTGGATATGGTAGATCATCCCATATATTATAATAAAAAATTGGTATCTTAGACCTAATTTCATGTTCCATTTGATATAACCAAACCCAAAATCTTGGGTCTGTATAAATCATAAGAGCATCTGGTTTTTCTCTTACAATTAAAGACCTAAGTAAATCTGGATCTCCATATCCACTTGTTGGATAAATCATTAAATATGGATTATCAGCATCTGGAAACTCTTTCCTGATGTCATCCTTCATATCAAACACCTTACCTACATCTGGGTGTTTAATAGCACCACCAACTTGTACCCAATCATACTTATTAATTGTACCTAATACAAATTCTTTTGAAACCGTTCCTACTCCAGATGCCATTCTTAAATCATCTGATAAAAGTAAAATTTTCTTTTTTTTCATACCATACTACCAGAACTTTCCAATTCTTGATAATCGTCAATTATCTTTTTAAACTCTCCATCCTTAGTATATAAATCTAATGATCTATTAACAAGTTTTTGAAGAGTAAACTCGTCCTCTAGACAAAACCTTTTAAACCTCTTGTGTAAGCTTGCTAGAATTTTTACTGATGTTAATTTTAGTTCTTCCATAACCTATTCCATATATACATATATATAAATATATACTTAATTAATAATTATAACCTTTTTATTAAATTTTTCAGCATGATTAAGTGTATTTCTAGTTCCATTAGATTCTACTCCTTCAGGTATAAAACCTACAATCATATCACTATATTCTGCTATCTCTTTATTCCTCTCAAAATAATGCCATACTGCATAAGGTTTACCATAATTGTAAGCTTCCCTAATACAATGCTGATTGTGTGTAAAATGTGCTGGTGGAAATTCTACATATTTCAAATCTAATTCAACTGATGCTTGCTTAGCAAATTTATCTGCTCCATATTTACATCCACCACTAACTATTTCTAAGTTATCTCCAAATAGCTCTTTACATTTAAAAATAAATTCTTTTATTTTTATTTTATTATCGTATTTACGACTTCCTACTATCGCTATTTTCATCGTAATTATAATCTGTCCTTTTCTGTACTTTATTTGGTTTTGGTGAACTAGTAAAACTCAAAATTTCATTAAAACGTTTAATACCGTTTATAACATTATGAGCTTGCACATACGAGAATGCAAATCTATTATGAGTTGCTTTTTTAGTAAATTTAAAAGGAATTATATCAAACCATATAAACTCACTAAATTTATTAGTAAAAGAACTTTTAATAATAGTTTTAAAATGTTGTCTAGCTTCCCAACTTTTAATAAACTCCTTTAAAACATTCAAATCCATATCATCACCTTCATCATACCATAAATGTAACGTCGTAGGAGCCATATTTCTATCATATACTTTTTCTAACTCCTCAACATTAATATTAAAATTTTTCATAAAATCTGGTAAATACATTCTTAATGTAACTCTCAGTCTAGTATTCATTATTTAACTCCCATATCACAATATTCAGTTTGATTAAATTCACACCACCTACAAGTTTTCTTACTTGCATTTTTTAAATAATCCTTATGTTTATGCTCTCCACCATCAAATCCATCATTTAAAAAATCACTCAAATTTCTTAAAACTTTATTCACAGATGGTGTTCCATTCGCTGGTATAAAAGATTGTACCCTTTTTTGAGGCCACTCTACCTTTTCATATAATTTACGCTTAACAATAAAATATTCAACTTCAATCTTATCCAACGGAACACCAAACTGCTTTGAATAAAACTGCTTATACAATAAAAGTTGGTCTGTTTTATTTTTATCTGCCTTAACCCACTTATTCCAACCCATAGTTGAAGTTTTAATATCTATTATTTTAATTTTCTGATTTATTTTATTTTCAAGTATCAAATCTATAAATCCTCTAAAACCTACTTGATCTGTAAGTGGACAATCCAATTCAGTTTCAATACCTTTTAAAATCCATCCCTTTTTAGAAAAATAATCTCCTCTGCGTTTTTTAAGAAAATCTAAAATTGCACATCCATCTTGCCAAAACTCTGTTAATTGATCAGGTGTAGTAAAGTGCTCTGACCCTTCTACCTTCATAAGTTCAGAATATAACTTTTTCATTTTAGCCAACAACATAGTATTTAAATCTAACTCATTTGCAGCTTTTGCAGAAACCTCATAAATAGTTTTAACCCAAAACTGCATAATTTCATGCATAGACGTTCCAAATAACGTATGAATATTATCAGTAAAAGAAGATAATTTATCTATGTAATTTAATTTCCATCTATGCGGGCATTGCGACCACATAGAATATTGTGAATAACTAACTTTTAATTTATCTGGCAAACTACTTACCCCATTTTCCATTCTTTACAATAGTTGCCATAATTCCATAGTTAGATACATCAAGAAATGCATCTTCCATAGGTTCACCATTTACTGCGGCTTCTCTATCACCCATCAACAAAGTTTTTAGTCGTTGTATCTTATCATTCATTCTAAACCATAACCCTGTTAATGATAACTTTACTTCTTCTGGTGTTTGTAATTGTGAACCAACACTTATGTTACCTGGACCGTAATCGTGTTGTTTATGTAAGAACAATTCATATTGTTCTCGTTGTATTTTTTTAAACTCTTGAGTCATCTTAGGCCAATCTTTTTCCATTTGTTCTATAATAGTTAATCGCTCAGTATTAGCTAATAGCTCTCTTTCTTTTATTTCCATTTTATACTCCTATTTACTTAAAATTTGAAAGTTGAATAAAAATAATAATTGCAGATAACATAACACAAACCCAAGTCTTAGTGTCTGGAACTTCTGATAATATCATCCAAGTCAAAAATGAAAAAACTATTGTTGCCATACCAAAACCAATAGGTCTAACATACCAATATCTCTCAAAATGCTCATAATACCAACGAGTGCTATAATAAAATGCAAAACTTATAGGTATACCACCTAAAATAATCCACCAATATGATTTAGCAAACTCCCATTTAAATTGTGCTTGCATATGAAACCAAGCCATAGTATGACCTACAAAAGATAAAATCAATGCCAAAAATAACTTATTCATCTAACTTTCATTTCCTTTATTTCTTTATCTGTCTTTCCAAATTTTTTAAGTAACAATTTCAAATCCTTCTTAGACATTAAA
>Ga0257107_1000326_pt1 | contig 18349 bp, 17 predicted proteins | sample LP_taG_2_FD_190178 | JGI IMG/M metagenome (GOLD analysis project Ga0257107, IMG submission 190178) | Marine microbial communities from Northeast Subartic Pacific Ocean, Canada - LP_J_2011_P26_500m | ecosystem: Environmental > Aquatic > Marine > Oceanic | place: Canada: Northeast Subartic Pacific...
TGGCGGTCGCCGAGGTGGCGCATGCGACCACCTCCAACGCGAGGGCGTTCTACGGCCTCAACTGAGCCATCCAGACGGGTCGTCGGCCGGCAGGGGTGACGGACGACCACTGCCCGCCACATGATCCCGCCCTTGCGTTGCTGGAGGCGACTCCCTAGTTTCGGATCGGCGATTCGGTCGGAGACGGCCGTATCTGGAGGGGAAAGGGACGGAGCTCTGGACGCCGAACCCACCGTTGAGCGGTGGCGCGTGGTCGTCGTGGCCCTTGCCACGATAGCCGCACTGCCCCTGTTCGTCTTAGAGGATCCATCCTCGCCCGCTTCCTTCACCGGGACGGCGGGAGCCTCCGGCGCGCCTGAGGCCAGGTCCGTGGAGCTGGTCGTGGCTGTTGCACCAGGATTCGAACCGGACGTTGCGGGCCTCAGCGATCGGGCGCAGGTCTGGCACCTGGCGCGGTCCAAGCGTGACATCTCGGCCCGTCTGGCAGAGGTGGCCCGTTACCACGAGGCCGATGCGCTGGCCGCCGCCCGTCTCGTGGCAACCGACGAGTTCGCCGAGCAGGTAAGGCTGGAGGCACTCCTGGCCGTTCAGCAGGTCGAGATTGATCGGCAGGCCGAACGTGCCCGGCTCCGGGCGGCGGAGTTGAAGCGCCGTGAGGAGGCCATGTCCAACCCGGGCCCGACCACGACCATCCCCTGGGACACCGCTCCCCACTCCGACGGACCCAGCGACATCCAGTGGGAGGCCCTGCGCTTCTGCGAGGCAACCGGCAACTACGGGGCCGTCAACCCGACGGGCAAGTACCGCGGCGCCTACCAGTTCAGCCATGAGACGTGGGACTGGATCGCCGGGCTGGACTACGAACACCTGGTCGGCTTGGATCCAGCCGCTGCCGCCCCCGGCGACCAGGACCGTATGGCCCAAGCCCTCTACGACCTGCGCGGTCGTGGGCAGTGGCCGGTCTGTGGCCGCTACCTGCCCTGACGGCGGTCACCGGTAGTGACCCTCACCAGGACAGAGGTGCATGCCCTGTTTGACCGCTACGGGATCAGCCCGAAGCGTTCGCTGGGACAGAACTTCGTGGTCGAGCCCAACACCGTTCGCCGGATCGCCCATCTGGCCGCGGTTGGCGAAGGGGACAGGGTGGTCGAGATCGGCCCGGGCCTGGGCTCGCTGACGATCGCCCTGGCCGATGCGGGGGCGTCGGTTACCGCCATCGAGATCGACGATGTGCTGGTCGAGGTTCTGGCTGAGACCACCGCTGGCCGCGACGTGACCGTGCTGCACGCCGATGCCATGGCCGTGGACTGGGATTCGCTGCTCGGCGGCCGCCGGTGGACGCTGGTCGCCAACCTTCCCTACAACATCTCGGTGCCACTCATCTGCGACCTGCTGGACGACGTGCCGGGCATCGGCCGCATGCTGGTGATGGTTCAGAAGGAGGTGGCCGAACGCCTGGTGGCGGTCCCCGGTGATGGCGCGTACGGGCTGCCGTCCGTGAAGGTGGCCTACCACTCACGGGCCCGGATCGTCGGCAGGGTGCCGCCGTCGGCCTTCCTGCCCCGCCCGCGCGTTGACTCGGCACTGGTCGAACTGCAGCGCCTGGAGGCCAAGGCGGTGTCGGCCGATCCTGATCTCCTGTTCGGCCTCGTGCGTGCGGGTTTCGGGCAGCGTCGCAAGATGCTGAGGCGCTCCCTTGCGGGCCTGGCTGGTGCGGAGGCCTTTGAGATGGCCGGGGTGCCACCCACGGCGCGCGCTGAGGAGCTGGGGCTGGACGACTGGGCGTCGCTGGTCGAGGCAGTGGCCGTGACCGGATGAGCGTCGTCGTGTTGTCGGCGCCGGCCAAGTTGACGCTCTCGCTGAGGGTGGTCGGCCGCCGCGATGACGGCCTCCACCTGCTGGATGCCGAGATGGTGGCCATCGATCTGGCTGATCACCTCCATGTCTCTGATGGCGACGGCCTGCAGGTTGTGCCCGTAGGTGGCGGTCTCGAGGTTGTCGAAGGAGACGACAATCTGGTGGCCCGGGCGCTTCGGCTGGCGGGTCGATCCGCGGCGGTGGTCGTCTACAAGGCCATTCCGGCTGGTGCGGGCCTCGGGGGAGGTTCGTCGGATGCAGCGGCGATCCTCAGGTGGGCGGGCTGGACAGACGTGGTCGAAGCGGCGGCCATCGGAGCCGACGTGTCGTTCTGCATGGTTGGGGGTCGGGCCCGGGTGACAGGAGTCGGCGAGGTGGTCGAGCCGCTCGAGTTCAGGGCCTTGTCCTTCACCCTGCTGACACCGCCGGTGGGGTGTCGGACGGCGGACATCTACCGTCGTTGGGACGAGTTGGGTGGACCCGCAGGAGAGAGCGGAAACGACCTGGAGCCGGCGGCGCTGGACCTGGTCCCGGATCTGGCCCGTTGGCGAGACGACCTTGGAGACGCGACGGGGCTGTGTCCGCGCCTGGCTGGCAGCGGTAGTACCTGGTTCGTCGAAGGGGAGTATCCGGGAGGGGGACGGCAGGTGGTCAGCACTCTGCCGCCGACCTGAGAACGGGCTACTTGCCCCGCTGCCGCTGGGCGCGGGTGCGCTTGAGCATCTTGCGGTGCTTCTTCTTGCGCATGCGCTTGCGGCGCTTCTTGATCAGAGATCCCATGTCGGGCGGCAATCTAACGCCGCTCCTGCCGGTTTCGGTCCGGCTCCGCCGAGGTTCTGTCCGGATTGGTCGGACTGGCGCAGGGATTGCTCAGCCGAAGCTGCGCTTGGCCACCTCTTCGAGCAGGACCTCGGTGGCGCCTCCACCGATGGGCAGGATCCGGGCGTCCCTCGTCATGCGTTCGATCGTGGACTCGCGCATGTAGCCCATGCCGCCGTGGAACTGCAGGCAGTCGTACATGACGCGGTTGGCCACCTCGGCTCCGAAGGCCTTCAGCCCCGACATGGCGCGGACGTTGTCCAGTCCGGAGTCGCCCATCCAGGCGGCGTGGTACATCGAAGCCCTGACGGCATCCACCTCGGCCTGACGCATGGCCAGGCGCTGGCGGATCGCCCCCAGGTCGGAGAGGTGTCCGCCGAAGGCCCGGCGTTCACTGCAGTAGGCGGTCGTCAGGTCCAGGGCCACCTGGGAGGCCCCCACAGCCATCCCGACGAGCACCATCCGCTCGTTCTGGAAGTTGCGCATCGTTTCCTGGAAGCCGCGGTGTTCGGTACCCAGGAGCTGGTCGTTGCCGACCCACACATCGTCCAGCGTCAGCTCGGCGGTGTCGGAGCAGAGCCAGCCGTGCTTGTCCAACTTGGAGGCCACAGCGAAGCCCTCGGTGTCGGTGGGTACCAGGAACATGGAGATGCCGTAGCGCTCCTTCACGTCGGTCCGGGCGGCCACGATGACCAGGTCGCCGTACACGGCGTTGGTGATAAAGGTCTTGCGTCCGTTGATTCGCCAGCCGTCCCCGTCGCGCACAGCTGTGGTGCGAAGTCCGGCCACGTCGGATCCGGCGTCCGGCTCGGTCACCCCGATCGAGAGGATGGTCTCGCCGGCCAGGACCTGGGGCAGCCAACGCTCGAGTTGCTCAGGCGTGCCCGAGTTGAGGAGGTGCGGCAGCGCCATGTCGGTATGGACCAGCACCGTGGCCTCGAAACCGCCGTAGGTCGACGTGCCGAGTGCCTCTGCGAACGTGGCCGAGGCCAGCATGCCCAGGCCGAGGCCTCCGAGTTCCTCTGGAACCCGGAGCCCGAACATCCCGAGTGAGCCCATCTGGCGCAGGACCTCGCGGGGGACCATGCCGGCCTCCTCCCAGGCGTTGCCGTGGGGGACCACCTCGTTGGCCACGAAGTCGACCGTGTGGTCGTAGATGGCCTGTAGGGCGTCGGTGGTGTGGACGTTGCGGTGGGTGGTCAGGGTGCTGGTTTCGGCGGTGATGGTCATGGGGTGGTCAGTCCTCCAAGGGGGTGGCGAGGCCATACAGGGTCTGGCGTGTGATTAGGCCGGCGAGGTCGTCCAGGGAGCCCCTCTGGGGGTCGAACCATTCGACCGAGGCGTTCATGCCGCCCAGCAGCATCAGCCGGGCGGGCCCGACCGCCGTGTCCGGGGTCAGGACGCCGCTGGTCACGAGGTCGTCCAACAGGGTGGTCCAGAGGGCTTCGTAGGCGTCGCGCTGCGGGACGATCGTCGTCCGCACGCTCTCCGGAGCGGTTCGGAAGGTGGTCACGTGGGTGGCCGTGTAGGGGCCGTTCTCGTAGAGGGCCGCCAGGTGGGCCCGGACGTGTGCGGCCAGTCGTTCCCGGCCGGGGGCTCCGAGGGTGGCGGTCGAGGCGTGGTCGAAGGCCACGGTCATGACCTCGAGGCCGCGGCGCAGGATGACCTCAAGGAGGTCCTCCTTGGAATTGAAGTGGTGGTAGATCGACGCTGCCCGCATGCCGACGGCCTCGGCGATGCGACGAACCGATGCCGCCTCGTAGCCATGCTCCAGGAACAGGGCTGCGGCCTCGTCGAGGATCCTGTCTCGACCCGGCGTTTCGGCGGCTGTCTGTACCATGGTTCCAGTCTACCTAACGAACGTTCGGTAGACAATATGCACGTCCGGATCCGGAAGTTGGAATGGAGACCGCCACTACGCTCAGTAGGTCTCGCCCAGTGGCCGGTAGTTCAACTGGCAGAACGCCTGATTTTGGATCAGGATAATGCAGGTTCGAATCCTGCCCGGCCAGCAAGGCTCTCGTACGGGTCAGCGGACCCCGTCGTAGACAGGCGATACGCGTCCAGTCCGGCTGAACACGATCTGGAACAACTGCAGGTTCCGGACCCGGAATGACGCCGCCGACGAGAGCAGGTAGTAGCGCCAGGTACGGCGGAATCGCTCGTCGTAATCGGGGACCTCGTCCCAGCGGGCCTCGATGTTGGAGTGCCACGACCTGAGCGTCCGGTCATAGTCGGGTCCCAGGTTCTGGACGTCCTCGATGGCCCAGCGGGGTTGTGCCGCTCCGGCGATCTGCTGCAACGACGGAACCACGCCACCCGGAAAGATATACCGGTCGAACCAGGCGTCCACAGACCGCGTGGACTCGTTTGACCCGATCGTGTGGTGGAGCATCAGGCCGTCGTCGGTGAGCAGGTCGCCGCACCTGTCGAAGAACTCCCGGTAGTTCCGGGGCCCGACGTGCTCCATCATCCCGATGCTCACGATGCGGTCGTAGGTGCCGGTCACCTCCCGGTAGTCCTGCTGGTGGAACTCGACCGACAGGTCGCCGGCCCGACGCCGTGCCTCCACGACCTGTTCGCCTGCCGGGCTGATGCCGACGATCGTGGCGCCGTGGTGGATAGCCGCATGACGTGCGAAGCCACCCCAGCCGCAACCCATGTCCAGCAGCCGCATGCCCGGCTGGAGGTGGAGCTTCCGGCAGATCAGTTCCATCTTGGCCACCTGGGCGGCCTGGAGGTCGTCAGCTCCCTCCCAGAGTGCGCAGCTGTAGATCATCTCCGGCCCGAGCATCCGGAGGTACAGGTCGTTGCCGATGTCGTAGTGGGCCCGGGCATTGCGGGCCGCCCGCCCGGTGGTCTGGCGGTTCGTGAGCCAGGACCGGGCCACGTTCAGGACCAGCGCCGGGCTGGACCGGACAGCGGACTGAAGGTCGGCGGTCAGGATCCGGACCAGAAGCTCGTCCAACCGCCGGACATCCCACCAGCCCTCCTGGTAGGACTCGCCGAGTCCCAGCTCGCGGTCCCTCAGGACACGCGCCCAGAACCGGTCGTCGTGGACCTGGATGTCGTGCGGAAGATCACCACCAACAGTGATCCCCGCACCTTCGAGCAGTGTCATGCACTGCTCCTTCATGCTGGTCACGGTTCCCCAGACGTGGTGTGTGCGGTGGATGGGATGGTAGTCGTACCGATCCGTGGGAGAGTCCGGAGACGATGATCGGGCCCGGAGGCTCAAGGGGAGGACGTGATGACGGCGGACGAACTGAAGGCACGAATCGCTGACGACGGCGTGGAGTTCATCTACGCCATGTTCGTGGAGATGCACGGCAAGCCCTGCGCCAAGCTGGTGCCAGTCACCGCCATCGACGACCTGCTTGAGGTGGGGGCCGGGTTCGCCGGGTTCGCCGCCGGACCGCTCAGCCAGAACCCGTCCGATCCGGACATCCTGGCCATACCCGATCCGGCCTCCTACACGCAGCTGCCCTGGCAGCCGAACGTGGCGGCCATGCAGTGCGACGCCACGGTCGAGGGCGAGTTGTGGCCCTACGCCCCGAGGGTCATCCTGAAACGGGCCGCGGCCCTCGCCGCCGGGCAGAACCTGGTCCTTAAGGCCGGTGCCGAGGCCGAGTACTCGCTGCTCCACCGCAACGAGGACGGCTCGCTGCGGCCGGCCGACGAGCGGGACACGTCGGAACTGCCCTGCTACGACGCCCGCGGCCTGACAGCGGTGCTGGACCACCTCACGACCGTGTCGAGGCACATGGATGCAATGGGGTGGGGCAACTACGCCAACGACCATGAGGACGCCAACGGGCAGTTCGAGCAGAACTTCCAGTACGCCGATGCCCTCACCACCGCCGACCGCCTGATCATCCTGCGCCTCATGATGCACACGCTGGCCCGACGTGACGGCCTGTACGCCACGTTCATGCCCAAGCCGTTCGCCGACAAGACGGGCAACGGCCTGCACACCCACCTGAGCCTCTGGACCGCTGATAGCGACGAGCCCCTATTCCACGATGACGACGATCCGAGGGGGCTGGGCCTCAGCGAGATGGCCTACCACTTCACCGGCGGGATCCTGGACCACGCCCAGGGCCTGACCGGGATCGTCTGCCCGACGGTCAACTCGTTCAAGCGAATCGGGGTGGGCCCGCCCGACTCGGGCGCAACGTGGGCGCCGTCCTACGTCGCCTACGGCGGGAACAACCGGACGCAGATGATCCGAATCCCGGAGGGTGGCCGGCTCGAGGTCCGGGTACCGGATGGGTCAGCCAATCCATACCTGGCGTTGGCAGCGCTTCTGGGCAGCGGACTGGACGGCGTCGCAAGGGACCTGGATCCCGGCGACCCCAACACCGACAACCTCTTCGCTCTGCCGCTCGACGAGATCCGGCGGCGCGGTATCACCGCCCTGCCACCCACGCTGCTGCACGCCATGGATGCCCTGGTCGCCGACGACACCCTGCGAGCCACGCTGGGGACCGGCCGCGACGGCGATTACGTGGACTACTTCGCCGCCGTCAAGCGCGCTGAGTTCCGGTCCGTCAACGACCAGGTCAGCCCAGCCGAGATCGACAGGTACCTGACCCTCATGTAGGGCGCCGCCCCACCGAGGCCCACCGCGGCTCCGTCGGGGCGGAGGGAATCAGGCCAGCTCGGTCCACTGGCCGTCCAGCCACTGGTCGCGCAGCACGAACTTCTGGATCTTGCCGCTGCCGGTGAGCGGGAACTGGTCGACGTGGAACCAGTGCCTCGGCGTCTTGTGGGGCGCCAGGTGCTCACGCAGGTAGGCGAACAGCTCGCCCCGGTCGATGGTGGCGTCCGCCGCCGGCCGGATGAAGGCCGAGATCACTTCGCCCCACTTCTCGTCCGGTAGGCCCACTACGGCGACCTCGGCGACAGACGGGTGGGTGAAGAGCAGCTCTTCGAGTTCCTTCGGGTAGATGTTCTCTCCACCCCGGATGATCATGTCCTTGAGGCGTCCCTCGATCGAGAGGTAGCCCCGCTCGTCCATCGAGGCCAGGTCCCCGGTGTGGAGCCAGCCGTCGGCGTCGATGGTCTCGGCGGTGGCGTCGGGCATCTCGTAGTAGCCGTGCATAACCAGGTAGCCGCGTGCGCAGTACTCGCCGACGGTTCCGACCGGGACGGTCTCACCGGTCTCGGTGTCGATGATCTTGACCTCCACGTGCGGCATGGCCGGTCCGATGGTGTTGGCCTTGTCGATGATCGTGTCGAACGTCTGGGTCATCGACGAGACCGGCGAGAGCTCCGTCTGGCCGAACACGATCGTGAACGGTGCGCCGAGTTCCTTCTCGAACCGTTCCACCAGCGGGGCCGGGACGGTCGAGCCCCCGGAACAGATCGCCTCCACGTGGGACAGGTCGCTGGTGGCGAAGTCGGGGTGCTCCAGCATGGCCACCAGCATCGTGGGGACGCCCAGCATCGTGGCGCCGCCGTAGGTGTCGAACAGCTCCAGGACCAAGCTCGGATCGAAGGCCTCCACCAGTACGAGCGTGACCCTCTTCGAGACGCCGCTGAGGACGCCCAGCACGCAGCCGCCGGTGTGGAACAGCGGCATCGTGCAGATCCACACGGCGCCGTCGCTGACCCCCATCCGGTCCGCCGTGTGGGCCCCGTTGTTGACGAGCCCCCGGTGGAAGAGCAGGGCACCCTTCGGGAAGCCGGTGGTTCCCGACGTGTACTGGATCATGCAGGCATCCATCGGGTCGGGATCGACCAACTCGCCCTCCCAGGCATCGCCGTCGGCCAGGAACGCCTCCCACTCGTCCAGGCGGATGACCTCCCGGAGTTCAGGGCACTCGGGTTGGACCTTGGTGGCTGTGGCCAGCATTGGGTTGCCGCGGAACTCGGGCAGCACGATCAGCCCGGCCGAGCGCGACTGGGTTAGCACGTATTGCAGCTCGCTGGCCTGGAATGCCGGGTTTACGGTCACGAGGATCACGCCGGCCATGGCGCAGCCGAACTCCAGGATCATCCACTCCGGAACGTTGGGGGCCCAGATGGCCACCCGCTCGCCCACCTCGAAGTGCGCCCGGATGGCACGGGCCGCCCGTTCGACATCGGCCAACAGTTCCGCGTATGTCCACTCGCGCCGGTTGTCCAGGTCGGGGGTGCCTGCGATGAGGGCCACGCGATCGGGGACCTCTCCCGCCACCTCCCGTAGCAGCCCGCCGACGGTCAGGTCATCCCGGAGTGGGGGATCGGTGGAGCCGCGGGTCTGGGACATCGTGAGGGACATGGCAGGGGACCGTAGTGCGCGACGCTGCAGGGGCATGCGGGTCCCGACTGCCCACGGCATCGGTCGGCGGGTACTACGTTTCGATGCGTCCCGGTGCCGATCGGGTCGGCGAGAGGAGGTGGCAGTGGGAGCACTCGACGAGATGTCGGTCGTGGTCACCGGTGCCAGCAGCGGCATCGGCGAGGCCATCGCCCGCCGGTTCGTTTCCGATGGAGCCCTGGTGGTCATCGGAAGTCGGTCCGAGCCCGACGTGGCAGGTACCACCTGGGTACCGACAGACGTGTCCGACCCGTCGGCCGCCGATGCCCTTATCGCCGCTGCCGTCGAAGCCCACGGCCGGTTGGACGTGCTGGTCAACAACGCAGGCGTGCAGGTGCTCAACACTCTGGCCGACACCACGGACGGGGAGTTCGACCACGTCATGGGCGTGAACGTGCGGGGTGTCTTCAACTGCTGCCGTGCTGCCATCCGACGGATGCGCCACCACGGCGGCGGCTCCATCATCAACATCGGTTCGGTTGCCGGAGAGGCGGCCGACCACTCGATGGCGGTCTACAACGCCTCCAAGGGCGCCGTGCACGCCCTCACCCGGTCGATCGCCATCGACCACGGAGGCGACGGCGTGCGTTGCAACGCCATCGCTCCCGGCTGGATCGCCACTGCCCTGGCCGAGGTGGTGTTCGAGGAGTCCGACGATCCGGCGGCCACACGGGCAGCAGTGGTGGAGCGGCATCCGGTGGGCCGATTGGGAACGCCCGAAGACGTGGCCAACCTGGCGGTGTGGCTGGCGTCCGACGAGTCGACCTTCGTCTCGGGGAGTCTGTTCACCATCGACGGCGGCCTCACCGCGCAAAGCCCGATCGGAGGGTGAGGCGGGCATGGCCGGGTCGCTGGCCCTCGAACAGGTCGGGTGGTACGAACGGGACGACTACCTGTCCCCCGTGAGCGTGTTCGACGCTGACGAGGTAGCCGCGTTCCGGTCGGTTGCTGCGATTCAGCCTGAGTGGCTGAACCAGTTTGCGTACCTGGCGGGACTCCGACGAGGCTGCGCGCCATGCCTGAGCTGACCACCCTGGATTCCGGTGCACCGATCGACGACGTGCTGGCCGCCTTGCACCGCGATGGTGGGGTGATCGTGCGCGACATGCTCTCCGAGGACGGACGCCGGGCCATCGTCGAGGACCTGGAATCTGACTTTGGAGCGGCGGCGCCCGGTTCGAAGAGCGGCATGGAGCTCTGGGAGACCTTCCACGGCGCCAACACCATCCGGTTTTGTGGACTGGCGGCACGTAGTCGGGCCTTTGTGGACCACGCCCTGTTGAACCCGGTGCTGGCCGCGGTCGCCGACCGGGAGCTCCTGCCGGGCTGCGCCGATTACTGGCTGAACACCGGCCAGGTCATGGCCGTGGGTCCCGACGAGACGGCCCAGTACCTGCACCGCGACGAGAACAACTGGCCCGAGGCCGTCAACTCGGATCGGGAGGTGACCATCAGCTGCATGTTCGCCCTGTCGGACTTCACCCGAGGGAACGGCGCCACCGTGGTGGTGCCGGGAAGCCAGGCGCTACCGCCGGGCCTGGTGCGGGGCCACGAGGTGACCGATGCCGAGGTGGCGTATGCGGAGATGTCCGCCGGCAGCGGGATGATCTACTCCGGAAAGGTCATCCACGGTGCCGGAGCCAACACCACGGACGGTTGGCGTTACGGCATGCACGTGAGCTTCGTGGCCGGTTGGTTGCGACCCGAGGAGGCCAGCCCCATTCAGGTTGACCGGGACCGAGTAGCCACACTCCCCGAGCGGGCACGACAGCTCCTCGGATGGTCGTCGTACCACTCCGACGGCGGCGGCCGGATCTGGCTGGTCGACTTCGAGGACGCATCCCGATTGTTCGACTGAGCCGCTACTCCAGGGTTGCGTAGTCGGTCACCGTCCCCGGTGCCGCTGCCCGGGCCTCGATCGCCGCAGCGACCAGGTCATCCAGCCATTCGTCGACGACCGGGGCGTTTCCGGCACTGACGGTCAGGTGGAGGCCGTCCGGCGGTCCCTGCCGGTCGTGGTGCCAGCTCCGGGCTGCCAGGGCGTCACCAAGGGCGAACACGTCTATCGGCTCGTCTGACGAGGTGTCCGAGACGATGGACAACAGGTGGTGCCGTGGGTCGCCCGGCACGGTGATGCCGTCGATGGCACGAACCCCGGTCCGGATCTGGTCGGCGGTTTCGATGGCGGACCGGACGAGCCGCCGGTAGCCGTCCGCGCCGAGGTGTCGGACTACCGCCCAGGCGGCCGCCATGGGAAGGCCCGAGCGTGTGCCCTGGAGGTTCGGCGTCACATAGCGACCACCCAGCCAGCCGTCGAAGTCGAAGGTCTGGTAGCGCCTCAGCCGGCGCGAGCGGTGGAGGATGACCGACGCGCCCTTGGGGGCGTAGCCCAGCTTGTGGAGGTCGGCGGAGATGCTCGTGACACCGTCCACCGCCAGGTCCCAGGGCGGGGAGTCCCACGCGTCGGGTTCCTCGATGGCGGCGAAGGGGAGGAGGAAACCGCCCATGCACGCATCAACGTGGCAGCTCGCCCCTACACCGGCAGCCAACTCGGCGATCTCCGCAACCGGGTCGACGACCCCCTGCGGGTACTGGGGAGCGGAGGCCACGACAAGGGCCGTATTCGGACCCACAGCGTCGGCCATCGCGTCCAGGTCGACCGTCCAGGCATCGGTCACCGGCACCACCCGGGTACGCAGGCCGAAGAGGTGTGCACCCTTGTGGAAGGCGGCATGGGCGCTCTGGGCCAGGACGATCTCGGGTTCGACGACCGAGCGTTCGGCCCGGGCCCGCTCCCTGGCGGCCTCCACGGCGCACAGGATGCTCTCGGTGCCTCCGCTGGTCAGGAATCCGGCGGTCTCCGGCGGTCCGTGGAGGAGGTCGGCGGTCCACCCGCAGAGGTCGGACTGGATCTCGCCCAGGGACGGGAAGGCCGAGGTGTTGAGGGCGTTCTCGTGGAGGAAGAGCCGTGCGGCCCGTTCGGCCACGTCGCGGACCTCGTCGCCACCGTCGAACACGAGGCCGAAGGTGCGCCCCTCGGCCCATCGGACGTCGTTGTCCCGCTTGGCGCCCAGTTCCCTGACCACCTCGTCGACCGGGGTGCCGGAGATAGGAAACGGGGAGATCGTGGATGACGCCATCGCCTGACCATAGGGTTCGACCCGTGGACGGCCGAAACGCAGCGACCGATGCTCCGGGCCTGTTCTCGTTCCCGCATCCGGTCGACGAGGTCTCGGCCCGGTTGGTGGCCACCGGCGTGGTCCTGCAGTGCGTGGCGATCCTGGTGTCCGGCTGGACGGTCCTGGTCATCATTCTGACCTGGGGGTTCGTGGCCCGGGTGGCGACCGGCCCGACGCTCAGCCCGCTGGGGACGCTGGTCACCCGGGTGGTGCGGCCCCGCCTCGCATGGACCGTCCGTGACACCCCCGGGCCTCCCAAGCGATTCGCCCAGGGCATCGGAGCCATGCTCTCGGTGGGGGCGTTGGTCGCCACCGTCCTCGGTGCCGGCTCGCTAGCCAGGGCGTTGGTGGCTGCGATCCTCGTGGCGGCATCGTTGGAGGCGTTCGTCGGATTCTGCCTCGGTTGCTGGATGTTCCGCCTCCTGATGAGGATCGGGTTGGTTCCTGAGGAGACATGTGAGGCCTGCCGGGACCTCTGGGGGACACGCTGACCCGGGCCCGGCGATTCCTAGCCCTGGCGGCCGGCACCGCGATGGCAGCCCTGCTTGTGCTCGGGGTGGAGGTGGTGTCGGCCCAGTCGGACGTGGTTCCCGGAACGCCCACCTCAGTGGCCACCACTTCGTCGAATGCCGAGGCCACCGTTACGTGGTTGGCCCCGGTCTCGAACGGGGGTACGGCGGTCACTGGGTATTCCGTGGCGTGGGCTAGCAACGCAGTGCAGGGCATGACCTCCGGGTCGGCCGTGGTGGCGGCGGCCACCACGGCCTATCGCCTGACCGGCCTCGTGAACGGGGTTACGTACGCGTTCACCGTCACTGCAACCAACGCCGCCGGCAACGGTGCGGCGTCCACCTCGGTGGCGGCTGTCCCATACACCCGGGCCGGGTCGCCGTCGAACCTGGTGGCCAACGCCTTGGCCGGCGGGCAGGTCAACCTCACATGGTCGCCACCGGGCGACAACGGGGGGGCGGGCTTGACCGGCTACCGGATCGAGCGACGGGTGGAAGGCGGAGAGTGGGCCGTCCTCGTCTCCGACACGTCGTCGACGTTGACCTCCTATCTGGCGATCGGGCTGGATCCCACCATCTCGTATGAGTTCCAGACGTCGGCTTGGAACGCTGCGGGCATGGGTGCCATGTCGGCGCCGTCCACGGCCGTGAGCCCGGTCGCACCGACCACCACCACGACGGTTGCGCCTACCACCGCGACCACGACGACCACGACGACCGTCGCCCCGTCGACGACCACCACGGCCACGACCATTACCCCGTCGACCACCACCACGTCGACGACCACCACGGCCACGACCGTCGCCCCATCGACGACCACCACGGTTGCCCCACTGCCCACGACGACCCGGAGCTCGGCCCAGGGGATGGTCCCGCCGAGGCCCGTCTATATCGGCTGATCCGCGGGCCGGGGTGTCGCCCTATGCTCCAGTCCCGGAACGTTTGCCGCCGACGAGAGCACCCACCACACCCATGGAACTGGTCACCCACAAGAAGCTCTACCTCGTTTCGGGTCGCATCAGCCGTCCACTGGCCGAGTCGATCGCCGCCGAGATGGGTGAGTCCCTGGGTGAGCCCAACCTCGCCGAGTTCTCCAACGGCGAGATCCACTGCCGGTTCTCGGAGTCGATCCGGGGCTGCGACGTGTTCATCATCCAGACCCACTGTCACGAGCCGGGGTCTTCCATCAACGATGCCCTGATGGAGCAGTTGATCATGGTGGATGCGGCTCGTCGGGCCTCGGCGAAGCGCATCACGGTCGTATGTCCCCACTACGGCTACGCCAGACAGGACCGCAAGTCATCAGGCCGTGAGCCGATCACCGCCAAGTTGGTGGCCAATCTGTTCAAGGAGGCGGGTGCCAGCCGCCTGGTCAGCGTCGACCTCCACTCCGGCCAGATCCAGGGGTTCTTCGAGGGTCCGGTCGACCACCTAACGGCGATGCCGGTCCTGGTCGATCGCCTGCGATCTCTGGAAGGCGACCTGACGATCGTCTCACCGGACGCCGGTCGGGTGAAGGTCGCGGAGCGCTACGCCATACAGTTGGGTGCCGACCTGGCCATCGTCCACAAGCGGCGCAGCCACTCGACGTTCAACACCGTCGAGGCCAAGGAGGTCGTCGGCGACGTGGACGGCAAGGTCTGCGTGATCGTCGACGACATGATCGACACCGCCGGCACCATCTGTGCTGCGGCCGAACAACTCAGTGACCGCGGCGCCTCCCGGGTGCTGGCGGCGACCACCCACGGCGTCTTCTCCGGGCCGGCGATGGACCGCCTGGCTGCCTCCTCGATAGAGAAGGTGATCGTCACGGACACCCTCCCGCTACCCGATGGCACCGATCCCGACCTGGTCGAGGTCCTGTCGGTGGCACCACTCATCGCACGGGCCATCGGCGCCGTCTTCGGCGATGCGTCGGTCAGCGAGATATTCGGCGGCAACAACCTGGCCTGACGCCGGGCGGGGCCTCGGCGCCGGGGACCGGAAGTCGGACAGGTCACCTGACCGGCCGACCGCATCCACCGGTAGACTCGTCTGTCGGTTCCACCGGATCCGCACATTCGCCTCTCTCCTCTCTTAAAGGTCCTCCCATGAGCGAGATCGTCCTCACAGCAGACACGACCCGAAAGACCGGCACCCGGTCCAGTAGGCGACTCCGACGTGACCAGCGTGTTCCCGCGGTGGTCTACGGACTCTCCCAGGATCCGGTCAGCATCGACGTGGCGTGGGTGGACCTGCGCGAGGCGCTCACCACCGATGCGGGCGTGAACGCAGTCATCCACCTCGAGATCGGTGGCGAGAAGCAGATGTCGATCGTCAAGGACATCCAGCGCCACCCGGTTCGCCGCGACGTCACCCACATTGACTTCCTCAGGATCGACCCGAACCGGGACGTCACCGTGGACGTGCCTCTCGTGATGATCGGCGAGGCCAAGGAAGTCACCGACGCCGACGGCATGGTCGACCAGAACCTCTTCAGCCTGTCGGTGAACGCCGCACCGGACAGCATTCCGAACGAACTCGAGGTGGACATTTCCTCGCTGACGATCGGCGACTCTCTGCGGGTGGCGGACATAGTCCTGCCGGCGGGTGTCACCACCGACGTGGACCCGGACGAGACCGTTGCCGTCGGCATGATCACCCGTTCGACCCTGGAGGCGATGGCCGCCGAGGAGGCAGCCGAGGCCGAGGCCGCCGCCGAGGCTCTCGAGTTGGATGGTGAGACCGACGGCGACTCCGATGAGGCATCGGGCGACACGGGCGACGACGCCGACGACGCATAGCGGCCAGGACCGACCCTTGTTGCGGCGGTCCCGAACCGAACGGACCGGTGAGCCGGCGGCCTGGCTGGTCGTCGGCCTGGGCAATCCCGGCGACGACTACGCGGGGACGCGCCACAACCTGGGTGCCGAGGTCGTGGCGGTACTTGCCGACCGGCACGGCGGTTCGCTCCGGCGCTCTCGGGAGTTGGCCCTATCCTGCGAGGTCCGTATTGGCGGCCAGCGCGTCGCCCTCGCATTCCCGCAGACCTTCATGAACGAGTCCGGCCAGTCGGTCTCAAGCCTTGTGCGACGCCACGGGATCGCGGACTCCGCCCGGATCGTGGTTGTGCACGACGAGCTGGACCTTGCGATCGGGACGCTACGGGTGAAGGCCGGTGGCGGCCTGGCGGGCCACAACGGCCTGAAGTCGATCACCGCCCACCTGAAGACCCAGGACTACTTACGCGTCCGCATCGGGGTGGGTAGGCCTCCGGGGCGCCGGTCGGGCGCCGACCATGTGCTGCGCAGGCCATCCCGGGCCGAGGCGGCGGAGTTGGGCGTGGTGGTCGCCGAGGCGGCCGATGCAGTCGAGGCGATCCTGGCCGACGGCGTGGACGCTGCCATGGGCCGCTTCAACGCAGGCCCGTGACACGACCGACCTCGACCAACTGGAGATGACTCCCTACCTGGAACGGTTGTCGACCCTCCTCGACGACGAACCGGCCATCACAGCGGTGCTGGGCCGTCGGACAGCCTCCCTGGCGGTGGCCGAACCGGCCCGTGCGATGGTGATCGCCGCCCTGGTGCGTAGGACAGGCCGGCACCCGCTGGTGGTGGCGATGCCGACCGGTACCGAGGCCGAGCGGCTCGCCAACGACCTCCGCCTCTACCTGGGTGACCATGCCGTCGAGTTGTTCCCAGCCTGGGAGACCCTGCCGTTCGAGCGGATCAGCCCCGGTGTGGAGACCATGGGCCGACGCCTCAGGGTGCTGCACCGGTTGGGTGACCTAGCCGACCGACCATCGGTGCTGGTCGCCTCGGGTAGGGCCCTCGTCCAACGCCTCGGGCCGGGAGCCGGGCGTACCCCGCCCATCCTCCTGGGACCGGGCGACATCATCGACCAGACGACGCTTGTGGCCGACCTGGTAGCCATCGGGTACCGCCGCGGCTACCAGGTGGAGCACCGGGGCGAGCTGGCCGTGAGGGGATCCATCCTCGACGTCTGGCCGTCGACAGCCGAGGCGCCGGTCCGCATCGACCTCTTCGGCGACGAGGTGGACCGCCTCATGGAGTTCGGCGTGGCCGATCAGCGGGCCACGGTTCCCAGGTCTGTCGTCGAGATCCACCCCTGCAGGGAGCTGATCCCGGATGAGGCCGTGCGCCAGCGTGCGGCAGCGCTCGTGGCCGAGCAGCCGTGGGGTGTCGAGCAGTGGAACCGGCTGGCCGACGGCGAGCTCTTCGACGGCATGGAGTCGTGGCTGCCGTGGCTGTCCGGGGAAGAGCGGGTGCTCTTCGACCTCGTGGACGATGACGCCCTCGTGGTCGCCGTGGAGCCACGGCGCCTGCGGGACCGCATTGCCGACCTGCAGGCGGAGGAGGCCGACCTCGCGTCCAGCCTCGCCACTACCTGGGGGGCTGACGGCGTCGGGTTCCCCCGACTGCACACCGACTGGGAGCGCCTCCTGGTTCACACGGGTGCGCCGGTCTGGACGATCGACTCCGTGCCCGACGGTCCGGGGGTGGACACGATCGCCGCCGCCGGGTGGGGCCGCGACATGGTGGTCGAGGATGCTGAGGGCGTGCCGGGCCGACTCCGACGCCTGCTGGCCGAGGGCCACAGGGTGGTGGTCTCCGCAGACGGGGCGGGGTCCGCCGAGCAACTGGTTCGCCGCCTGCGCGAAGCCGGCATCGAGGTCACCCCTGTCGGCATCGACGACGACGCTGACGTGCGGGGGCCTGGGGCCTCGCTGGTCGTGGCGCCGGTGGAGCGCGGCTTCGTCCTGTCCGGTTCCCGCCTGGCAGTAGTCACCGAGACCGAGCTGACCGGAAGGCGTAGGACCCGACGTCGGACAAGACCGCGGCGCAGCGCCGCCGTCCGCATATTCGAGGATCTCTCGCCCGGGGACCACGTCGTCCACGAGCAGCACGGCGTTGCTCGCTTCGCGGGACTGGTGACCCGCACCCTCGCTGGCGTCGAGCGCGACTACCTGCTGCTCGAGTACCGGGGCGACGATCGCCTCTACCTGCCGACGGAGCAGATCGACGCCATCCGGCCCCACACGGGTGGAACCACCCCGAGCCTCAGCCGGATGGGTGGCGCCGACTGGCACAAGACCAGGGCGAAGGTGCGTTCCGAGGTTGCCGAGATCGCCCAGGAACTGGTCGTCCTGTACCAGGCCCGTGTCACTACGGTCGGCCACGCCTTCGCGGAGGACACTCCCTGGCAGAGGGAGATGGAGCAGGCCTTCTCATACCAGGAGACTCCGGACCAGCTGCAGGCCATCGAGGACGTCAAGGCCGACATGGAACGCCCCGTGCCGATGGACCGCCTGGTGTGCGGCGACGTCGGCTTCGGCAAAACCGAGGTGGCGCTCCGAGCCGTATTCAAGGCCGTGCAGGACGGGCGTCAGGCGGCCGTGCTGGTGCCGACCACCCTTCTGGCACAGCAGCACGGCCAGACCTTCCGCGACCGCTTCGCCCCGTATCCGATTCGGGTGGAGGTGCTCAGCCGGTTCCTGACCACGGCGGAGGCACGGCGTGTCACCCTCGGCCTGGCCGACGGGTCGGTGGACGTGGTGATCGGCACGCACCGCCTGCTTTCCGAGCAGGTCCGGCTTAAGCGGCTGGGCCTGCTGGTCGTCGACGAGGAGCAGCGCTTCGGGGTCAGCCACAAGGAGTCGATCAAGAAGCTCCGGGCCG
>Ga0257107_1000331_pt1 | contig 18221 bp, 21 predicted proteins | sample LP_taG_2_FD_190178 | JGI IMG/M metagenome (GOLD analysis project Ga0257107, IMG submission 190178) | Marine microbial communities from Northeast Subartic Pacific Ocean, Canada - LP_J_2011_P26_500m | ecosystem: Environmental > Aquatic > Marine > Oceanic | place: Canada: Northeast Subartic Pacific...
CTTCTTCTTCTTCTAATCTTTTACGTTCTTCTTCCTCTTCTTCTAATCTTTTACGTTCTTCTTCCTCTAATCTTTTACGTTCTTCTTCCTCTTCTTCTAATCTTTTACGTTCTTCTTCCTCTTCTTCTAATCTTTTACGTTCTTCTTCCTCTAATCTTTTACGTTCTTCTTCTTCTTCTTTTAATCTTTTACGTTCTTCTTCCTCTAATCTTTTACGTTCTTCTTCCTCTAATCTTTTACGTTCTTCTTCCTCTAATCTTTTACGTTCTTCTTCCTCTTCTTCTAATCTTTTACGTTCTTCTTCTTCTTCTTTTAATCTTTTACGTTCTTCTTCCTCTAATCTTTTACGTTCTTCTTCCTCTAATCTTTTACGTTCTTCTTCTTCTAATTTTTCATCATCAAAAATAATACTACTTATATCATCAATTGTTGTAAAAATTTCCCAATGTTCTCCCCAATGTTCAAATGGATATCTTGTATATCCATTTCCATTCCATTTTGTTCCCCATGAATTTTTGAGCCAAAATCCACTTGTATCATAAGCAACAACAGCAACAGCATGTCCTCCCCACCATAATTCATCTTCAGATTTGGGATGCCAAAATTCCTTTCCATAATTATAAACGGGAAATGATATATAACAAGGTCCATTTTTTTTTAAAGCAACTTTTAAACCTTCAATGGTTTCTACTCTAGCATATCCTTTAATACGATGATTTTGGGCTCGGTTATAAATAGATGTTGGTATTGTTTCTGGTTTTTCAATTTTTCCATATTTGTATTTATTTTCTTCAACACTTCCTTTTTTTTGTAATATTTTCATTAAATCACGACCATACATTCCCTCACTATCTTGATTTTTACGATTATTATATATAAATTGAGGTGACATGTATTCATTTAAATTTATATTTTTTAATTCTTGCCATTCTTTCATTACACAAGCAGCATGTGCTGCACATGATCCTTGTTCTCCTTGGTTTCTTATAGGCAATTGGTCAAAACGATAATCTAAAACTATTGGAAGTTTTATTTCATTTGAATTAGGATGAATTTGTTCAGCAATCCAATCTCTTTCATCTATAGGCGATAAGCTAGTCTTACATAAAAATTTACTATAATCTATATTTTCTTCAGTCATTATATGTATATATTTTAAACATCTAAATAAAAAAACTGAAAGTAATTATTTTTTATTCTTAAAAAATTTGAAAAATAAAAAAAAATATATATATATACTTTATTATATCATATAATGAATGTAAATAAACCATTATATATGAAAGATGATAATAATGATTGGATAAATATATTATTAAAAAATGATTATTTTAAAGAAATAAATAGTAATGATAATATTAATAATTTACAATCAATAAATCCTGAACCAAAAAAAATAGTTAAAGGTATTATTGATGATATTATAAATAAAGTTGTAGATAATGTTGTTAAAGAAGAAAGAGAAAAAATAATTAAAGATATGATAACTGATATTATAAACAATGTTTCTCAAGAAAAAATACAAAATCTTTATACAGATATAGAAACTGATTTAAATAATGAAAATGAGGATGAAAATGAAGATGATTTTTATAAAAATATTTTTACTGATACCTTAAAACTTTTATCAGTTGCGTGTGGTGTAAAACTTGTATTTGATTTTTTAGAATTTACATCTTAATTATAAAAGATATATAAAAATGAAATTACATAATATTATTATATTATTTCTAACATGTGTTCTTTACCTTGTCTTCATACAAAATCTGGTAGAATTGAATTAATTATTGGATGTATGTATGCTTCAAAAACAAGCACATTACTTTCATTCTATCACAAATATAAAGCTTTAAATAAAAATTTGTTTGCTATTAATTTTGCCTCTGATACTCGTTATGGTAATGGTATTATTTCAACACATAATCATTCTTCAATAAAAGCTACATGCGTAAAAAAACTATTACCATTATTAGAAACAGAAGATTATATAAATAGCGATGCTATTTTTATAAATGAAGGGCAATTTTTTGATGATTTATATGATTTCTGCGTTAAAGCTGCTGATATTGATAAAAAAACTATATTTGTGTGTGGATTAGATGGTGATTTTCAAAGAAAACCATTTACTAATATAACAAATTTAATTCCAATGGCGGAATCTATTCATAAATTACATAGTTGTTGCATATACTGTCAAGATGGAACACCTGGAAATTTTACAAAAAGATTAACTGATTCAAAAAAACGAATTTGTATTGGTGGAACAGAAAGTTATGTTTCTGTTTGTAGATTTCATTTTTTACAAACTTGATTTTATATTAAATAATATTATATAACAATCCAAAAATTTATATATAATATTATTTCAATTGTAATCTATATTAATTTAAATTTCAATTTCTTCGGTTATTTCATCTTTATTAGAAGTTTGAGTAGATACATCAAGTGAAGTTTTTTTAAAATTATTAGGAACAGATTTTAATAAATGATCTCTATTATAAAAAGAAGAATCAATTAAATCAGTCATTATACAATAATATATTGCCAAATCCCACTTTCCAGTATACGGAACATTTCCAACTTGAAATAATCCTCTACCCCTAATTATAAATATATATTCAGTTACATCTTTTATCATTTTTTTTTCATTATCTGAAAATTGATTATCTGATTTAGCAAGAAGTGTTATAGCAATAATTACATCTCTATATGATCCAAAACTTTTATTTATCAAAAGACAATCTAAAGATTCAGCCAAATCGTTTTTAATATAGGATATTGGCTTTTGTTTTATTCGTTCATTTTCTATAAAATATAATTTTTTATTTGTAGTATCCATTTACTAAATATATATAACTTTATCTTAATATTTTAACGAATCTAAAAAGGAGCAGGTCCCGGAATAATATTTTCTTTAAAAATTCTTTTAGGAATATGATAATATGGTAATAAAATTGCAAAAATTAGAGAACTAATAATAAAAACTCTACAATATTCACCTTTAGTTTTTTCATTTTTTGATATCATACGACTATCAACATATGTATATAAAGATACTAGTAAACCTCCGATAAATGCCAATATGATTGGATTTTTTAAAAAATCTAAATTCATTTTATTTATATATATATGAATAATAAAATAAAATGGAAAAAAATACATATATTAATTAAATAAAATTTTTAATGTTTTTTGACACAAGCAAAATCAAAACCACAAGAACTACCAATTATGATATATACAATTAATAATATAACAAGAACAAATAGACAACCTCGTAAAAAATTTTGCCTACATAATCTCCTCCGAAGTGTTCTTGCTTGACTATGAAATCGAAATGAACTTTGGTTTAAAGTGTCTGATTTATCAATCAATAATTCTAAATTTTCTCCTCTTTCAACTACTTTATCTATATTATTCATCATGGTTTGTTTAACTACTTCTATTTCATTACGAATATCTTCAATTTTTTGATCTTCAATATCACCATCTTCATTGTTCTCGTTATTGTTATTATAATAATTATCGTTATCCATTTTAAATTTAAAATAATATCTTAATATTAAAAATAAAATTCAATTTTATTTTAATATTTTTCGACTAAATTTAAAAATTTTTATATCATTACAATCTATACTTAAAATGTCCTTTTCTAGAAATTCATATGAATATACTAATAAAATTAAAAATTTTAATCAAGAAAATATAATTAAACAAAATACTACAAAAACAACTAGAAGTCAATGTATTGTTATTGATTCACGGCATAGAAATACAACAGTTTTTCCAAATCCAGGTAAATATAGAATTCATTTTAATGCTTCTGATAATCATGTAGGAGCAAACATTAATTATACTCCACAAAATTTATATACAATTCAATTAACTGAATGTTTATTACCAAAAGGTTTTGAATTAACTCATCCATATTTAGTTCTTAAAATACCAGAATTAGATAATTCTTTAGAAGGTACAAGTACATTATTAGGAACATCTATTGCTATTTTAATTCCAGATAGAATAATTGGTAATACAGTTCATTGTAGAGTAAATGGACAATGCTATTGTTTTAAGAAATTTATTCCTACAATGACATCATTAGGTAAATTTACTGTTGAAATTTATACACCAGATGGTGAAATTTACGATTTTAAAGGGAGTGAAGACGCAACTTCACCATCTATTCAAAATATGTTAATATTTGAACTTGTAACAAAACATCTTTCTCGTAAAATGTTTAATGAAACAATTGTATAAATGCCTATATTAGAGAAAAAAACATATAATATAGTATAGAACATATATGATTTTGGATAATTTATTATTTATTGCTAAAATATCCCCAATTTTTTATTTTTCTATTCCAATAATCACTTATTTATATAATTCTAATAAAAATCATACTGTTTTTCTAAAAGGTTTTATCTTTTCAGAAATTTTAAATAAATCATTAAAATATTTTTTGAAAATGCCTAGACCAAAAAATGCGGGTAATTGCTCTATTATTAATAAATTGAAACTTTTTGATTTAAAATCATATGGAATGCCTTCCGGTCATAGTCAATGTGCCTGGTACTCTGGTATATATTATTCGCTATTAATATACTTTGATACCAATTACAATAAATTTACAAAAATAATATGTATATCTGGATTACTAATAAGCAGTGCTTTTGTAAGTTATTCAAGAGTACATATTTATTGCCATACACTATTTCAAGTCTTATATGGAGGAATACTTGGTGGAATTATTGGAATATTAACATATAATAAAAAGAATACAATTACATCAATTTAATAAATTCATTTATCTTGTCGAAATTCATTTATCTTATATTTATAAGGATTATCAATTTTATCAATCAAAGGTAAATATCCTAAAAATAACGTCCTACAACAATATCTTTTAAATCCTAATTCAGTCAAAATATCACCAACTTGAACTGTTTTTAAATCAGTACCTTTTGACGATTCAATACGTTGTTTAACTTTTTCTTCATAAATACAAATTTTTTGAGCAGTTAATTTTCCGCATGTAAAACATCTAACTGGAAATATCATTTTTAATTTTATATTAATTTACAAATAAAAATTCAATTTTGTTATTACTATTTGTAAATTCTTAATTAATAATCATCGCTTCTACTTAATACTTCCGTTTTATCATTATAAATTAATATCGTATGTTCAAATTGAGATATATAACTTCCTTTTACATCATATAATGGTGGATAAGTATTAATTATATTTCGTTTAACTAAATTATTCAGATTATCTGAATAATTATTAATCCCATAACTTTTTAACCAACGAGGGCAAAATGGTAATGTACTCCGTTTTTTATACAAAGTTGTTAGCAATAACTTTTCATCGGAATTCATATTTTGAAAATTTTTCTTTTTTTCATTTCGATAATCAACCATATAATGACTACAATCACCTCTTTCAATTACGTTACCAGTACCAGTTGAAGCAAATGTTTCTATAGCATAGAATTCACCTTCTTTCATCTTTTCATGATAATTATCCATTCTAATAATTGGTATTGCTTTTTTATGATGAATTTTGTATTTTTCTATTTGATGACCACATAAACTTCTAACTGGTTTAATTTTTAATCTTTTATTATTTAATACAATATCATAACTATTTATAACTTCTTCTATATTTGCACTAATTTCACTTATACGAGTATCACAACCTGCTAACTTTAAGCCTGTATTTGTAGCATCTTTTGTTGCATTTAATAAATTATTATATTTTTCATCAAATGCGACCGTCCAGGCAGAATCAATAATATAACCATTTACATGAACTCCAAAATCTATTTTACAAACATCACCTTTTTTTATTTTACGCTTTTCATTAGATGTTACTGGAGTCCAATGAGCAGCACAATTATTTACTGAAAATCCACAGGGAAATCCAATCCCTTGTAATAAAGGTTTTTCTATATCATATTTAGATAATAAACGAACATTATTCTCTATTTTTTCACATATATCTAAAATTTTTGCACCAGGTTTAATATCATCTTTTACCATTTTTCTAACTTTTTTATGAATATCAGCAGCAATTCTTAAACTTTTAATTTTTTCTTCCATTTTATAAATATTATATTTAAATAAAAATCAATTTTTAGACTTAAATATAAATATTACAAAATCTATTTAATAATTTTTATTGATTTGCGGGCTCCATTCTTTTTTGAAATAATTTCCAAACATTGAGGCTTTCTTTCATTTCCAAAAGCACGAGACATTCCTACATCGACTTTCCATAATCTATTTGAACAATCTGAAGATATTGAATTTTGAATTGAATGCCCTATTACCATTCCCGTCGCATTCATTTTTTTTAAAGTTTTAGATAATTTATTACAATGATTAGTTCCTGTTGGAAATCCATATTCCCTTGTCCAAAAAAAACTATCATCACCTTGGATTATTCTTTGTAAAATTGCATCATCCTGTAAAGAAGATTTCCCCAATAAAAATGATTTTACTTTATTATTAAGTTTCTTAATATCTTGACTCCCTATCCATTGTGGGAGTAATCCACCATGAACAAAAACCCATTTTCCAATTTGAACAATACTTAAACGATTATATGCTAAATATTTAGCCAAACTACCATTTGGGGAAAAAAGTTTCTTTCTTCTTTGTTCGCCACCAAAATCATTTATTCCTTTGAGACTAACATATCGAAAATCACCTAAAACATTCATCAATTCATGATTCCCCAATAATGAAATTACTCTCCCTTTATGTTGTCTAGCCTTTTTATCCATTAAATCCATAAATAATAAAACTTCCAATTCTTTTGAATTATCACTAGTCGCAACTCCTCTACCACCAAAATCAACTTGATCACCAACTTGAACAACATAAGTATCTTTACCTATCCACATCCAATTTCCTTTAATATTTTTTTTTATTAATTTCGCTTTTATAAAAATATATTTTACTTTTTGTAAATCCCCATGTATATCACCAATTGCAATTATCCTTCTTACTGAAGGATATATTGATTTTAAATTTCTTTTAGGAATAACTATATTATTATTTCTTAATTTCTTCTTAACATTTAGACAACTGAATGTTCCATCTGCTTGCCAAACGCAATTTCTATACATTTCCTATACTATATAAATAATAAATTAAAAATCATCATCTAATCCAAATTCCATGTCCTGTTTAGTTTGACCAACCTCCGCTTTTCGATAAGAATCATTCCTTTTTTCGAAAAAATTAGCTTTTGAATCTATGCTAATCATTTCCATAAAATCAAATGGATTTGATACGTTATAAAGCTTTTTATACCCCAATTGTTGAATTAATCTATCAGCTACAAATCTTATATATTGTTTCATTAAATCTGAATTCATACCAATCAATCTACAAGGCAAAGAATCACAAATAAAACTACTTTCTATTCCTACAGCCTCTTCAATAATTGTATAAAAAGTATCTTGAGGTACTTTATTTTTTATCATACTATATAACAAACAGGCAAAATCCGTATGCAAACCTTCATCACGAGCAATTAATTCATTACTAAATGTTAATCCAGGCATTAATCCACGCTCTTTTAACCAAAAAATAGCACAAAAACTTCCACTAAAAAATATACCTTCAACTACAGCAAACGCAATTAAACGAGTAGCAAATGACGCTTCATCATCCTGTATCCATTTTATTGCCCATTCAGCTTTTTGTTTTACACATTCTATTTCTTCAATAGCATTAAAAAGCCTACTTTTTTCATCTTTTTCACTTATGTATGTATCAATTAAAAGACTATATGTTTCGGAATGTATTGATTCTATCATCATTTGAAAACCATAAAAAGTACGAGCTTCAGGAATCTGAACTTCAGATAAAAAACGACTTCCTAAATTTTCTAAAACTATTCCATCACTTCCCGCAAAAAATGCTAAAATATTTTTAATAAAAAATCTTTCATTATCATTTAATTTTAAATTCCAATCATTCATATCGTCTACTAACTTCATTTCTTCAGCAGTCCAATAACATTTCTGATGTTGTTTATACATTTCCCATATTTTTGGGAACTTTATTGGAAATAAAACATAACGGTTTGGATTATCTTTTAATAAAATTTCGGTTTCTTTAGAAATATTCATAGTCTATATATAAAATTATATATTTTATATTTTAATATATAAACATCAATTTTATATTAATTTTGATTAAATTCTTCTTATTGTTTTATTTAATCTTTTCACTTTGTAATTAGTATCATCCATTTTATCAGTAACTTTTCCTAAAAATTTATTCTGAACGTCCAATTCTGTATTCATCTCTTCTGACATTATTGTTAATCTTCGAGTTAAATGTGTTAATTCATCTATATTTTCTCTAAAAATTTTTGTCTCTTGTGTAAGATTCTTATTATCTTTTATCCCAAATTTATCTTCTACTATAAGACTTTTTTTTTCAATTACAAAATTATTATTACTTATTAATTGTTCGTTCGTATTTTTACTTTTCTTCTTTTTCTTTTTACTTCTTGTTAAAAATCCAAACATATTTTTCATAAAACTTATATTTTTTAAAATTGTCTCAGACTTCTTTATATTTACATCTGTAACATCAACTCCATTATCGATTTTCTTTATATCTTCTCCTTGTATATGTAAATTTGATAAAGTCTCTGTTGCTATATCACCACTTTCAATTAAATTTTTTTTCAAATTATCATATAATTTATGCATCTCTTTATCATATTCATCATTATCAATATTTTTTTGACAATTCATTTTATAATTATAATATATATTTATATGTATAATAAGTATATAGAATATAATGTTTAACTTTCCGATACAAAAATTTAATAATTTTTCGGATTTTAAGTTCGAATACTTTGTTATTATTTCATTCGTATTATATTGTACTTTTTACTATTTTAGTTGTGAATCAACAGTTGTTAAACCAGATTTTAAAACAGTTCTTCTTGTATTAGGATTTCATGTAGGTCATATGATGTTTATCAAAAATTTACACGACAAAGGACAAACAGCATTTGCTGCTCTTATCATAATTATTCCTATGTTATTATACAAAATTTATTCAATATATCAAAGGAAACAACAAGAAGAATATCAAAGAAAAATGAATCTTATGATGGCACAATTTCAAGCATTACAACAAGCACAACAAAACCAACAACAAAACCAACAACAAGGGGGGCAACAAGGGGGACAACAGAATAATCAACAATATAATGAATTTAACAGAAGTATGCAATTAAATCCTAATAGCCCACAAAATCAAGGAACTACAGTACAAACAACATTACCAAATCCAAAACAACATCATTATAACGAATTAAATAGAACATTACAGGTAACTCAAAATGGTAATCAATCTCAAAATGGAGGAATACAAACTAAAATTACACAAAATTATAGACCTCAATTAGAAACTAGAAGCATTAATATTAATGGGCAATCAGAATCACAATTTTTAGAAGATACTATAAGACAAGAAGATTTTTCACCAAATTATAATGCTATTCAATCTGGAGCAATAATCGAAACTTTAGGTACTGGAGGTGGAGTTAATGCTTTTGATGATAATAATTATTTAACTCCCGCATACGAATCTTTATTTTAAATTTATATTATATAATAATATAAATGGAACAATTTCTTGTTAAAAGTGGAAGTTCATTTGTTTATAAAATTAATGAAAATAATATAATAATAATAAAAAAAAAAATATATAGAAAGAAAAAAGAAAAATTTGAAAGAGAGGTTAATGCTCTAAATTTATTTCAATATTATAATCATTTCCCAAAAATAATTAAAATAGATAAAAAAGAACATACTATTTATATGACATATTGTGGAAACAATATAACATATAATAATATTCCAAAATCTTGGAAAAATCAAGTTATTAAAATTATTGAATATATACAACTTACTGACATTGTACATGGTGATATAAATCCTGGAAATATATGCGTCCTGAATAATACAATTTTTTTAATCGATTTCGGAAATATTAGAATTAAAGGAGAACCTTTTTTTGAAACTAACAATTTTAATACATATAGGAGAAAACAACATAGTAAATTATATAAAATATGTGAATCTATTTCACAAAATAAAAACGGATGGGATGTAATTAAATAATTTTTTTAATTGCTACAATAATATTATATGATAATATTATTATAGAACATGAATTCAGCAGTTATAATATCAATTGTAGCACTTTCTATATTACTAGGAATAAATTTTATTGAATATGATGTATCTTATGTAAATTCATCTGTAGATGGTTCAGTTCATTTAGTTCGTAATTTACCTGATAGAGAAAAGGCGGCAAATCTTATTGCAGAAATTAAAAAAAGATACAAAAAACTTGTTAAATTTTTACTAAATAAATTCAAAAATGACAAGATAAATTTTAAAAAAGTAAATAGATTAAAAAAAAAATTTAATCCTGATAATATTCAAGAATCATCACCACATAGTAAGTATACTTCATTTAGTGTTAATAAGGGTGAAGAATTACATTTTTGTATAAGGCCTAAAGATGAACAAATGGCACGGAGAATTCAATTTCATAAAATTAATACATTAATGTTTGTTGGAATTCACGAACTAGCACATGTTATGTCTGTATCTTATGGACATAATAAAGAATTTCATAAAAATTTTGTCTTTTTATTAAAACAATCCATAGAATTAGGAATTTATAAAAAACAAAATTATAGAAAACATAAAGAAAAATTCTGTGGTATTGAAATTAATAATACCCCATTAAGTGATAAATTTTTTAAACAAAAATAAAAAATTTTTATATATTATATATTATATATATAATAAATGGTTGTAAAAACAATTAAAAGTGTTATTTCTAATTCTACTAAAATCTTTAAAGGTTTATGTACTCCAGCAAAAGTTGAAGCTGTATTAGGAATTGTTGGTATTATATCTGTTATCATTGCATGTTTAACTAATTCTTCCGGCAGTAAACTTAAAGTAGCCTGCTCTGACGCAATCCCATATATTGTAGTTTCTAGTATTATGGTATACATATTAAATGCTTTATGTAAAGGTGGAGCTAAATTCGTATCATGGATTTTTGTACTTACTCCCTTAGTTTTGATATTAATTTCTATTTTTTTCATAAATCCTCCAAATAAAGAATCATTTGAAGATTTAGATGAAGATGATGAAGAAATGTTTGATGATGATGATGATGAAGAACAATTTGGTTTCGCAAAGGGATTTAAAAAAAAAATAAATAAAGTAAAAGAAGCAGCAAAAGAAGCAGCAAAAGAAGCAGAACAAGAATCAGAACAAGAATCAGAACAAGAATCAGAACAAGAATCAGAACCAGAACCAGAACCAGAACCAGAACAAGATTCAAAAAATGAAAAAAAGAACAAAAGAATTGCTAAAATAAAAAAAAATATATCTAAATTAGAAAAACGTCTTGAAAGATGTTCAAATGAAAGAAAAGAAAAAATAGAAAAATTAATAGAAAAAAGACAAAAAAAATTAGATGAATTAGAAAACAAAATTGATAATACTAATGATGAAAATAACGAAACATTTATAGATTTTGGAAGAATTTCATTTTAATTTAATTTACAATAATTTATTTTAATATAGATATTTAATATTTATATTAAATGGTTATCAAAACTTGAAAAATTAAAACATCAAATTAAATTTCAATAGTTTCATCATCATCACTATCCGAATAAAATATATTTGATATTCTGTTTTCTTCATTAAGTCTTTCTCTCCTTTGTTTCTGATATTGTTTAGTAAAATAATTTGAAGGCAATGTATTTGGTTCTACTTCTTCTACTTCTTCATCTACTTCATCTACTTCATCTACTTCATCTACTTCATCTACTTCATCTACTTCATCTACTTCATCTACTTCATCTATATTTTCATATTCTTCTTGATTTTCTTCAATTGAAGATTCAGATGAAGTTTCAACAGCCTGGGCAATTTGGTTTTCAATCTCATTAATACGGCGTAATTTCTTTTGCTCTGCTTCATTTAATACAATTCCCTTTTCTTCTTGTGCAGCACTATCTTCTGCTTCTTCTTTTGTCATACGAGTTATAGTTTGGGATGATTTCATATGTTGTTGAGTTTTTTCAAAATATTCGTTTACATCTTGTAATGCTTTATAAATTATAGATGATTGTTCTAATGTAAAAACTCCTTTAGATTGAGCAATATTTAAAGCATTATTAATATTTTTAAAAGATTCTAAAACTTGATTTAATGGATTAGGTCTTTGATTTTGCATTAACATTTGCATTATATAGTTTAATATATTATTTAAAATTCTTTTATTTTTGTAAATTAAACATATTTTTTAATTTACAAACATAAAAGATTAATATATTTTAATATAAGGATTTATTTAATATTATAATTTAAATAATGACTACTAAAATGGAAAATACAAAAATACAAAAATTTGATGCTGATATTAACCAATTAATGAAATTAATTATTAACTCAGTATATTCAGATAAAGAAATTTTTTTACGAGAGTTAATATCTAATTCTTCTGATGCGTTAGATAAAATTAGATACTTATCGATTACTGATTCAGAAATATTAGAAGAAGAATCTAAACTCGAAATCAATATTGTAGCTGATAAACAAAATAAAACAATTACTATTCAAGATACTGGTATAGGAATGTCAAAAGATGAATTAATTAATAATTTAGGAACAATTGCCAAATCTGGAACAAAGCAATTTATTGAATCACTTACAGATAGTTCTAAAAATGATAATTATAAATTAATTGGTCAATTTGGTGTAGGTTTTTATTCTGTATTTTTAGTAGCAAATCATGTAGATGTTTTAACTAAAAGTCATAATGATAATGAATATTTATGGTCTTCTAACGAAGAAGGATATACTATAACTGATATTGAAAAAGAAGCCCAAACTCTCAAAAGGGGGACAAAAATTGTTCTTCATTTACGAGATGAAGAATTAGAATTTTTGGAAGAACAAAGAATTAAAGGAATTGTAAGCAAACATTCACAATTTGTTGATCATAAAATTTCTTTACTTTGTGAAAAAACTGAAGAAAAGGAAGTTGAAATTTCTGATGACGAAGATGATGATGATGATGATATTAACGAAACTGATGAAGTTGTTATTGAAGAGGTTAAGGAAGAATCAACTAAAAAAACTAAAACAATTACAGAAACAAGACAAGAATGGGATGTCTTAAATGAACAAAAACCAATATGGATTAAAAACAAAAGTGATATTACTGATGATGAATATAACCAATTTTACAAAACTATTAGTAATGATTGGGATGTTCCATCTGCAAAATTACATTTTAGTGTTGAAGGAAATACAGTTTTTAAAAGCATTCTATTTTTACCTAATAATAATCAAATGAATATGTATTCTTCAAATAAAGCTGTTAGTAAAATTAAATTATATGTTAGAAGAGTTTTTATTTTAGATAAATGTGAACAACTTATGCCAGAATATTTACATTTTGTTGCTGGAATAGTTGATTCTGATGACTTATCATTAAATATTTCTCGTGAAATTTTACAAAAAAATAATACTATAAAAAAAATTAGAAAAACTCTTGTTAAAAAAGCTATCAAAATGATGGAAGATCTTTCACAAGATGAAGAAAATTATGCTAAATTTTATAAAGAATTTCACAAAAATATCAAATGGGGAATTAATGATGATGAACCAAATAGAGAAAAACTTTCTAAACTTGTTAGATATTATACTACAACTTCTGGTGAATCTCAAACATCCCTTACACAATATGTTGAAAATATGAAAGAAGACCAAAAACATATTTATTATATCAGTGGAGAAAGTACAGAAATGATTAAAAAATCACCTTTCTTGGAAACTTTAAATAAAAAAGGGTATGCTGTTCTTTTATTAACTGATGCAATTGATGAATATGTTGTTCAATTATTAAAAGAATTTGATGGTAAAAAATTGATTGATGTATCAAAAGGAAATCTAGATATTGATTTAACAGAGGATGAAAAAAAAAATAAAGAAGAATTAGATAATGATTATGACGAAATGTGTAAAAATATTAAAGATATTTTGGGAAATAAAATTGAAAAAGTTATCCTTTCTCAAAAGATTGTTGATTCTCCTTGTTGTATATCAACATCGGAATATGGATGGAGTGCTAATATGGCTAGAATTATGAAAGCACAAGCATTAAGAGATTCTTCCATGAATAATGTTATGACTTCTAAAAAAATATTTGAATTAAATCCATCTCATAAAACAATTAAATTATTGAAAAGCAGATATGATGAAATTGATGATGATGATAATAATAAGAAAGCATTTGAAAACATTGTTACACTATTATACCAAACTAGTCAGCTTGTATCTGGATTTTCATTAACTGAACCCGAAGATTATTCCAGAAAAGTATATAATTTAATTAATTTAGGATTAGGAGAAGGAGATAATGAAGAAGAGGATGAGGATGAAGATGAACAAATTTCTATTGACAGACAAAAAAAAATTAAAGAATTACAAGAAAAGTTTGAAACTTCTGAAGATGAAGAACAAAAAAAAACAATTACATTACTAATTAATAAATTAAAAGAATTAGAAGGAATTGAAGAAATTGATTTAGAAAAGGCAAACCTAGAAGAAATTAATTTAGAAGAAGTTGAAGATACTAATCTAGAAGATATCGATTAAACACATTTTTAAAAACGATTTTTGATATATTTAAATAATAATCATAATTTTTTAAATATATACAAAAATATGAATAAATTTGAAACAAGGCTACTAATAGTTGATAACTGGTTTAGGAAAGAGAAACCTCTTGGGCCGGGTAAAAACGGCACATTTGAGAAACAAACCCAGATGACAAAAGAATTAAAGGAAATTGTAAAAAATATTGATTTCTACCGATTTGATATATCAATATTAAATAACTACGACTATAACTTTCGCGATCGAGAATTATTGAATGAAATTTTTGATCAAATGAAAAATGGCGCAATACACTATATATGGTGGACGGCTCATCATCAAGGACAATGTTCTCAAAGTGGTCATAATCACTGGAACGGAATAGGAGTTGGAGAGGATTCTTTTAATAATAAGAGTTTATTTGATTGGTTGTGGAAACAAAAATTTCATCTAATCGACTCTGAAGGATCTGCTGCTAGCCGTAAAAAACACAGAACTATAGCAAGATCATTACTTATTGATATATTTGAAACATATATGATATATTTCTCTGAATTTAAGTATAATGATGGTTCATCTCCTAACTTAACAGAACAACAAAAGTCTGATATCTTAAATGAAATATATGAAGCGTTTCATATATATTTGGGAGAAAAAAACCAAAAGTTATTTGCCTCTGGCATTTGTATTTGTAATTCTTACTCTTTCTGTAAGAATTACAAAGAATCTAATTAAATAATAAATGCTATTCCAGTCCGTTGGGGAAAAGATATCGATTAAACATAATTTTAAAATTGATTATTGACACATTTAAATAATAACGATATTTATTTTTATAACAAACAATAATAAAATATGTCTCAAGAAAATATGAATGAATCTGAAACAAGTTTTTCAGATCATATTGTTGAAAAAATTGTTGATGAAATTATTTACGATACCGTTAATAATTCTATTAACAAAGCGAAAAATGATGAATGTTCTGATTTTGAACAATTAGGTTGTAGTCGTTCTAGAACTCCTTGTAAACATTGTTCTCAAGAAAATTCTGAATCGGAACATACTATTGTATTACCAAAAGGAACTTATGATGATACCGATGCTGAAACAATTGTTTTCACAAAAGCAGAAAAACACATCTTAGAACATCCTAATATTTCTGATAGTGATGATGAATGTGTTCAACACGAATTATCTGACACAGATACTGTTCACGAACATTCTGTTGTTGTAGAACATGATGAAGAAGAAAAAATGAGTGAATTACCTGTTGTAGAAACAAAGGGAGTAGAAGTTGTAGAACACGAAAACTTTAATTTCAATACAAAAATTACTACTCTAAAAAAATTAGAACTATATGAAGGAAAACGATTAAGAAAACTCGGTGATAAAGTTAAATCTTTACATGATATTTTTGAAACTGCTAAAAGAATTTCTGAAATCCGTCGTAATGATGAAACTGCTTATGATTTGATTCAATTTGATAAATTTAATAATATTACTTACGGTGATTATCTTAAACATCGTTTTGAACTATCTACTAAAAAGCCAATGCGACAAAAAAGTAATGTATATCTTAAAAAAGAAGCAGAAAAATTTAAGAAAGAAGATACTCATCTAATTAAATTAGCTAGAGAAATCTTTAATGTCATTAAACCACTATGCGAACAATATAAAGATATGGATTTCGCTTAATTTATTTTATTTTTTTTTGGACTGATTTTATATTTTTGTTGATTCGATTTATAACAATTATAAAAATCTTTTAATGTTGATGTTTTTAATTTTTTTAACTCTATTTGATTTTCATCATCATATAATTCATCTACATTATTTAAAAAATTTACTTGAATTTCATCCATATTTTCATCATCTACTAAACCATTGATTTCTTCATATATTTGCAAAATTTCCTCCACATTTGTATCTCTATCATAAATATGATCCATAATTTCTTTTTTATTTTTACTTTCCCATTTATTAGCATTTCGTATTTTTAATTCATTTGATCTCTGATTTGAATATTTTATTGTCAAATTTTCTGGTTGTTTAGGATTACAATATTTATATTTGATATATTGCTGTAAACCAAACATTCCATTTCTTAAAAAACTATTTAAAATTTTCTTATACCTTTCAGAAGATTTAAAAAATTTCATATCCTCATGACCATAATCATTATAAACTAGATTAAACGTATTTGTATTTGTATTGTGACTATTTGTATTATTTGTTGTATTGTTATTTGTTGTATTGTTTATCATACTTTTTTCTAATTCCAATAATCTAATTTTGGCATTTACTAGATCTAATTCTTTTTGTTTTTGTTTTTTATCTTCTTTTTGTTTTTCTTTACAAGTTTTTAAATGTCTATTTAAAGTAAACTGATGTTTATATGATTTTTTACAAAAATCACAAACAAATCGTTTTTCATTCGTTTCTACCGATTCATTTTTTTTGGTATATATTGGTATATTTTGGTATATTTTGAAAGGCACTTGGGATATATTGGTATATATTGGGATATTTGGGATAACTTTTTTACAAGTTTTTTTACAAGTTTTTTTTCGTTTTATTAAATGTCTTTCAATATCCCATTTTCTTTTAAATTCTTTTTCACATTTTCTACATTTAAATAACATTTCTTTTTTCCCATGTATAATTTCTATCATACCACTTATATTACGAATTTCAACCTTTTTCTTTTGTATCACACTAGTTATCGTATCAGTTTGAATATAAAAATTCTCTTTTTTATTATGTTTATCAGTTTTTAAGTGTCTTTTATATCCAGTTTTATACAATGTTTTAAAATTACATAAATCACAAGTATAATATTTATTATTTAAATCGTGTGCCCTACATCGAATAAAATCTTTTAATGCCGGTAAATCTTCAATGTTAAACCACTCTCCTATACGATTGTATTCTTTATATTTATTTTTAACAATTGTCTCTAATTTATAAGGAACTTTACAATAAAATCCGCTATTTAATAACAATTTATTTGAATTTCCTGTTTGTAGGGATTTCAATCGTTCTTCAATATCGATTGAAACACCTATTTTGCATATATTAGTATCTTCTTCTACAATAATGTAAAAATTCATGCAATTCATGCTTTTCATAATAATTATAATCGTCCTATACTTATATAGTTTTGGTTTTTTTTTTGCGTATTTTATTGGTTTTTTGGTTTTTTTTATTGGTTTTATTGGTTTTTTGGTTTTTTTTTTTTTTAAAAAACCAATAATATAATCTAAATTTAATATTACTATAATTCGTAATATTTTCCAATATTTATTTATTATTTTTTAAGACTACCAGTCTAAATTTTGGTTTTTTTTGCCTTTTTATATATTTTTTTTTATTTAAAAAGTAAATATTAGAGAGAGAGAGAGCCGAAAAAAAAAAAAAAATTTTTTTTTGAAAAAAAAAAAAAAAAAAAAAAAAAATAAAAAAATTTTTTTTTTTTTTT
>Ga0257107_1000332_pt1 | contig 18183 bp, 18 predicted proteins | sample LP_taG_2_FD_190178 | JGI IMG/M metagenome (GOLD analysis project Ga0257107, IMG submission 190178) | Marine microbial communities from Northeast Subartic Pacific Ocean, Canada - LP_J_2011_P26_500m | ecosystem: Environmental > Aquatic > Marine > Oceanic | place: Canada: Northeast Subartic Pacific...
TATGATAACTGGTATCACTGCCATAGTCCATGTAGAAGTCACTGTCATCATTTTTTGTTGGAGGAGTTAATAGTGGACTAATTATTTTTTTGATGTCCTCAATCGATTTGATTTCAGATGACTCATTTCCATGCACTATACGATACATCCATTTATCTAACGTGTCGTCAGACTGCTTATACTGCTTAAACAACTCTATAATTTTTAGAATTACAGGAATCACTCTTTTTACGGGGACACGTGCTGTATGATGTCCTAACATTGCATCTTTATCAAATCTTCCTCCAAGTGACATTGTGTAATTTGGATACATGTCCTTTCCTAATCTACTTCCACCACCATAGAATCCTATCGTCGCAATTTGATGTTGGCCACAAGAATTTGGGCATCCACTAATCTTAATTGAAGAATCACGTAAGTCATCATCTTCATCCAAGTTTAACTCGAGAAATTTCCTTTGAACTTCTTTGGCAAGTCTATGTGAATTAGTTAATGCGAGATTACATGATGTTGTTCCAGAACATCCAACTGCTGATGCCATAGTTAATGATCCGCTCTTTGCCAATCCAGATTCTATTAATTTGGAATACATATTGGTCAGATCGTCATCATGTATGTATCGTAAGACAATATTTTGTGTAAAGCCGTTACGGGCAACACCCTCTCCGGAGAATTTATGAATTAGATCTGCAACTACACGTAATTGATTTGCAGTTATGTCACCTGACTCTAACCCAATAAAGACTGAATTGTAACCTTTTTGTTTTTGCTGTACCACACTAGTTTGTTTCCATCTTGCAAATCCATCTGGAATTGAAGGTGATTCATTATTAATTGAAATTGAACGTTTAATCTCTGATTCAACATCATCAATTTTTAGTTTAACAATAATTGACTGTGTAGCTTTCACCAAAGCACGCTCTTTTAAGACTAGATTCTGGAATTTTTTCCACCCCATGTCATTCACCAAATACCTCATTCTGTTTCTTGCAAGATTTTTCCTATCTCCCATTCTATCAAATATTCGTAGAACCGCAATTGAAGTATACAGAAGATCCTCAAGTGGTGTGAACTCTTCTAACTGGTGACCAACAAATGATCTGTTTCCTAACCCGCCTCCCAGAAATATCTTGAAACCTTTTTGCTTTTCTCCATCAACTTCTTGTATCTGTGGTAGTAATCCAACATCAACTATTCTAATCATACCATGTTTCTCACAGCATGTAAAGTTGAATTTGAATTTCCTGGGAAGTGCTTGGTTTAGTGGGTTACGTAAAAGGAATTTTGCTACTGCTAATGCATACGGTGTTGCGTCAAACACCTCTTTATCACAAACTCCCGATAATGGACTACACATTACATTCCTAACTGTATTACCACATGCTTCACGTGATGTTAGTCCAACATCTGCAAGTGCATGCATTATCTCTGATACATCTTCTAACACAACCCAATGCAGTTGAATATTTTCACGTGTGGAAAAGTGAGCGCTTCCAATTGAATACATCTCGCTTAACTGCGCAATCTTCTCTAATTGATTAGGATAAATCTGTCCAGCTGGAACTTTGATTCTGACCATTGCATAATCGTCAGTCATTCTAGTACCATATGCACCGTGTTGAAGCCTAAATCTACGGAATGTGTCATGGTTTACTTTGCCTTGCCTGTATAATTTTACAGTCTTTGCAAAATTTTCTGCCTCTTCTCTTCTTGACCAATCAATCTTTGGTTTTTTAGAACCTAGTTTTGATGGTCTTAGTTGTTGTGCCATCTTGATACTTTTCCTTAAACTTGGGATATAAATTATTAGAAAAAGGAAGTTTCAACTAGATTAGTAGACAAGTTGGATAAATTTGCCAGTAGTTCAGTGTGGTAACATTAGTTTGTCCTAACTATGTTTGGATTTTTAGCCACGCCTGAGTTTTTTTCTTTTTTTCCAAATACGAATGTAATATGTAAGACATAATGCCACTCCAACTCCTGCTACCACTCCAAGTGTAATTGGGCTGAATGTATGATCATCTAGTATGCATCTTTGAATTTCGGAATTAAGAATGTAGTAATTATCTAATGCCCAATCTTCAGATAACGGAATGCCTTTTTCTCTGAGATACTGTATTCTTTCAAGTATCTGGATTTGTATAGATTCTAAGTCTTGTCTGACATTAGAACTACACTCATACATGTCATTAAGTAAAACTATTAATGACTTAAAACTGACTTTTTTTTATGCAAGAATCAGTTAATGAGCAAAGACCAGACAAAATTTTTGCTGATGTAAAAGAGGTTGAAATTACAAGAGCGATCTCCAAAGAATTCTTTGATGTCTTACAAGACAGAGCAGAGTGTGATGTTATAGTAATTGGTGCAGGTCCAGCAGGGCTTACCGCATCTCGTGAATTATCATTAATGGGTTACAAAGTTCTCGTCATTGAACAAAATAATTACCTTGGAGGTGGATACTGGCTTGGTGGTTACATGATGAACCCAGTAACTGTAAGAGCCCCGGCACAAAAAATTTGGGATGAGCTTGGTGTGCCATACAAAAAAGTTGGTGATGGATTATACCTGACTCCAGGTCCACATGCCGTTTCAAAACTAATAGCAGCAACCTGTGATGCAGGAGTCAAATTTTTGAATTTGACAAAATTTGATGATTTGGTTTTGCGTCACGGACGAATTGCAGGAATCGTTGTAAACTGGATGCCAGTTTCAGCATTGCCTCGTAATATAACATGTGTTGATCCTATTGCATTAGAAGCAAAGATGATCATAGACGCATCTGGTCATGATTCAGTGGCTGTAAAACGACTCGTCGATAGAAATCTTGTTGAATGGAAAGGAATGAATCCGATGTGGGTTGAGAGTGGAGAAGAACATGTAGTTGAAAAAACCGGTGAGGTGTATCCAGGATTGGTTGCTGCAGGCATGTCAGTAACTGAAACTCATGGATTAGCGAGAATGGGTCCAACATTTGGCTCTATGCTGTATTCAGGTAAAAAGGCAGCAGAGATAACAGATCAAAAAATAAAAGAATTAGATAACACAATACCTAAAAAATCTGATTGAAACTCAAAAAAATAATTCTCTATGATGAACCTGCTGTTTCAGAAATTAATATACCTAACATAGTAAATTTTTTGAAGGAAATTATTCCAGCTGAAGTAGTTGTTCAAGATAATTTTTTTAAGGAGTTTTCTACTAAGCAGATTCATAAAATTTCAGAAGCCAGAGTCTTTAAAATAGACACAGTGTTTCAGCATCACATTCCTAATCAATCTGATTTACAACTAGAAGAAACACTGTGTCAAAACTCAGGAGTTATGGATGAAACCAAAAAACCTGAAGAAGTGAATGATATATCAGAAGTGATCATGTATGATGGATTTGCACTTCAGAAAATTATCAGGGAACGGTTAGAAGATTTTGATAATAGTACATTGCATGTTATTCTGACAAATAGGTTTACGTGTACATATGACGAATCGGATTCTAGGTATCATGGTAGAGCTGTAATATGTGCAAACCCTGCAATTATTTCAACTACTGGAATAGTGGAGGCACCGGCAAAACCAAAAGAATTCTACATTGAAGCAATGGCAAATAAAGCGCAAGGAAATAGCATAAAGCCTGTCAAGGATAAATATCATGGTAAATTTTTAGAGTATCATGATGTAAGATTATCAAAAGTGGTTGAGGGTTATCTGCTTCAAATAATATTTTACATGTTAACTGGTGAATCTTTTTGTGATTATCTTGACTGCCGACTGAATAATGCTCATTGGCAAAGAGACTTGCTATATTCACAGATTGAGATCAGAAAACTTTGTGATAGACATCAAGAAATTTTGGACTCCCAGAGATGATTTAAATGTCAAACACAATGAATTGAATTATGACATACGATGTTGTAATAATTGGTGCAGGGCCGGCAGGGTATACAGCAGGGATTTATTGCTCTAGAGCAAGACACAACACTGTACTCATTTCAGGCCTACTGCCTGGTGGACAACTAATGAATACAACTGATGTTGAGAATTATCCTGGATTTGATGAGGGTGTTATGGGACCTGATCTAATGCAAACGATGAGGAAGCAAACAGAACGTATGGGCACAGAAATTGTTGATGATGTAGTAACAAGTGTGGATTTTACCCAAAAACCACTCAAAGTTGCAACTGCATCAATGACTTTTGAGGCTAAAACAGTAATTGTGTGTACAGGTGCAACACCACGGAAAATAGGAATTGAAGGCGAGCAAACCTTTGCTGGAAAAGGTGTGTCATACTGTGCTACATGTGACGGTGCATTCTTTAGAAATCAAGAACTTGCTGTTGTTGGTGGCGGTGATTCATGTATGGAAGAGGCAACGTTTCTTACAAAATTTGCATCAAAAGTTCACATCATACACCGTAGAGATGAATTCCGTGCCAGTAAGATAATGCAAGAGCGTGCTTTGAATAATGGAAAAATTACTGTTCACTGGAATAGTACTGTTTCTGACATTAAAGGTGATCAAAAAGTGCAACAGATTGTTCTAAAAGACACAAAAACTGGCGATGAATCTAGTATAGACCTAGCTGGAGTCTTTGTGGCTATTGGTCATGAACCAAACACGGAACTATTCAAAGACCAACTGAAATTAGACGAAAATGGATACATAGTTCTCAATGAAAATACACAAACAAGTGTTGATGGTGTGTTTTCAGCAGGTGATGTTCATGATCACAGATACCGGCAAGCAGTTACTGCCGCAGGATATGGATGTATGGCTGCAATTGATGTCGATAAATATTTAGCTGGTCAACAATAGAATCACTTTATCTTTTTGATTGTAAATTCTAGATCATTTCCATTTTTTTTCAGTTCTAAAAGCTCATGCCCACGTTTATAGCATAATTCAGTGATATCGTCTTCGGCGGAAGGATCATCGGCAAGAACAACAAGTGTTTGACCAACCTGCATTTTGGAAAGCTCAACAGTTGTTTGCAGTGCTGGTGATGGACAATACAATCCTCTTACGTCTAATTTTTTTTCTGCATCTGACATTTTTCTATATGTGATTTTTGCTTGTCTCTATTAAAATCTATTTAGTTTTAGCTTTACCTATTTTAAATTTAGAAGATCATTCTGGTGATGGCTGAGATATCTCTGGTTCTAAACGTATAAGGATCCTTCCCCTCAAAATTTATTTTATATGAAATTCTTTTTAGAGCAAATATTGCGAAATTAAATGCTAAATTCCATAGGTAATTCTTCCTAGTATGCATATAAAATTTGTATGTGCTATTAAACAGCCAAAAGAATTTTGGATAGAATTCCTTAACGTACCAATCAATGTATTCCTTTGAATTTTCTATTTTGTATTGTATATGCTCTAAAACTTCACTTCGTGAAACATAACCAGTCTTTTCAATTGAAATTTTCTTTTTTCTCATAGACGAAATTACATCATCAAACGAGTTTTCAGATTCTATTAAATTTGTGCACCGTCCAATCGTGGAAAGTATGTGTGAATCACTTCCAGATACGACGTCAAGATTATGCTCATCTGAAAATTTCTCAGCCTTTTTATTTGAAAATATGTCAATGTTTGAACTGTTAAAAACCTCAAACAAATCACATTTTAGAGAATCCTCACGTAGTGCGTCGATTAGGCTAAACGGGTGAGGTGCTACTGTTACCGCATTCTGTGACTTTGCAGCGTCCAATATCTCATCTAGTGTTTGGTTTGATTTTATCTCTTCAGAAACACCATAAACTAGGACGTGTGCTTCTTTGTCAGTTGTAACTTCTTCCGCAGGATATACTTTGATATTTGAAAATTTTTCATGATTTTCTTTGTACTCTAACATTTGCTTGTAGCCATTCAAAGTGTTGTGATTTGTAACAAATAATACGTCAAGATCTGTTTTCCACGATTGTTCAAGTTGCGCAGATATAGTCACGTTACAATCAAATGGTGGTTCAAGATCACCCATGTGATCATTTGAGTAGATGTTGTGACAGTGAAGTTCAGTCCTTAGTTGATTCATTTCCTGTTAGAAGTTACTACTTTGTTTATTTGTAATTATCTAAACAAATCTTCCTTTTCATCACGTATTATTGAACTAATATTCCCATTTTTTGATTCAAAATTATAATTTTTAATGATTACAGCTGGTATCTTGTTTATTTTTCCCATAACCAATTCAGATGCAGCACACAGTTCGTCTACAACTGCTATGGCCGTAACACGCATAATTTTACCAAACGTGTCAGGTTTTCCTTCATAGCTTTGTATTGCTTCAATTCCAGCAACTCCAATTGCATGATCCGTTTGTCCTAATCTAAAGGGGCGTCCAAATGTATCTGAAATTAAAACTGCAATGTTTTTACCTGTTATCTGAAGAATGGAATCTCGAATTTTTTTGGCTGACCTATCAGGATCCACTGGTAATAATGTTACAAACCCTTTTTCCACATTACTTTCATCTATTCCTGCATTTGCACAAATAAAATTATGTTTTGTTTCCACAATTATTACTCCATGCTCCATTCTAACAATTCGTTTAGACTCTGAAAGAATTGCTTCAACCAATCTAGGATCTTTATCATATGCAGATGCAATCCCAACAGAAAGTTCGGATGGAATTACAGAATCAAGCTTTATCACACGACCCTCTTTTTTTGATATGATTTTCTGTGAGATTATTATAACATCACCATCATCAATTGAACTTTTATTTGATGACAGAATTAATTGTGTGAGATCGTCGCCTGGTTGAACGTCTTCTTTTATTTTTATGGGTATGATGGTAATGCTCATATTCTAAATTGACGTATTATTCGGTATAATTGAATTTTTACTATGGTTATACAGTTTGCAAGGGTGGTTTTAGTTTGTAATGATTATTAATGATAGGAATTATTTTTGAGAGATCTTTTTCTTCCAGACTAATTGTTGCTAAGTCTTTAACAATATCCTGTGCCCTATACGCAATTCCTAGTCCACAAATATCAAACAGCTTAACATCGTTTGCGCCATCTACAATTACTACAATCTCATCTTTTTGTATACCCCACTCGTCAATTTTTATTTTTGCAGATTTTGCTTTGTCTGAATCAACATGAATTGTAACACCGTCTAATTTACCATCTTTAAAGATCAAGTCGTTTGAAAAAACATAATCAATGTTAAGCTCTTTTGCAAGTCTATCAGTCATTATGGTAAATCCACCTGACACAGCTAAAATTTTCCATCCTGCTTGTTTTAATGCCGCACATGCTTGTTTTGCGCCAGTCATAATTGGTAATGATTCGGCAACTTCAATGCATGTTTCATAAGTTATTCCTTTGAGTAATTCCACTCTTTTTTGTAATCCCTCTTCCCAGTTAATTACTCCCTGTATTCCTTTTTTTGTAATATCCCAAATCTCCTTCTCTTTGTTTACTTTTTCAGCCAAAATTGGAAGATATTCAGCATCATACAAAACACCCTCCACATCAAAAATTGCTAACAATTGTCTTCTATTTTCAAAACAAAAAATCAATCATATAAAAGTTAAAACTTACTACATAGATCTATAATAGCTAGCATTAAATCATGCTTCAGATAATAAATAGCAGATCAAGCAAAATGGTAGAAGAATTAGAACACAAATACGAAGTTAAAATAAAATCAAGGGAAGGTCGTCAAAAACTACCTGATGATGTAAAAGAAGAACTGAAATCTTCTGGAATGATGGATGAGAAAGGTAAACTGAAGTTAAAAGGTGTTAGTCCAAAGATGCTAAAACGAATGAAGCAGGAATATGTAGAATGTCCTGTGCTAAAAGATGAAATACACTTCATACAATGTTTTGTTTGTCCAAATTTTCAAAGCAGAGTAATGGGAAGCGTTCTCTGTAAAGGAGATAAGCTGTAATTTTAGATATTGCCTGAAATACGCTTTATACTATTAACTATCTTCATTTTACGCTGAATTGATAATTCAGGCTCCAATGTCACAAAGATTATTTTGCGCTTAGTGTAAATAGCCAATTGAGTTACTTTTTCCCGCTCAACATGTACATATCTGACCTTGCCTAACTGCCTGTCAAATTCTTTTCTCATTTTTCTTCTCTGGGCAACCTGCTTACAGAAATGCTCTTCTTGCTTCTGTGACTCTAGGGAGTTTTTCCCCTCATTCATTATCCCTTCCAAAATATTACCATTAAGATCGATTATTGATGCAAACCTCATATTATTGTCAAGTGAAATAATTTTTTCTACAATCTCTAGTAGATTACGACTCACCATGTATTGGAAGGAATAATTTCAGAATATATGTTTAGTTTTTTTCTTTTATAGACAAATTATTGCTAAAGAAGACTAAATAATTCCGAAATTATTGTCAAATTTGATGGGAAAAAATATTGGAATTACAGTAAAAAAAATGGAAGATTTCAGTGAATGGTACACACAGATTGTCATAAAGGCAGAATTGGCAGATTATGCACCAGTAAAGGGTCTCATAGTTTTGAGACCAGATGGTTATTCCATTTGGGAGTCATTGAAGTCATCACTGGATTCAAAATTAATTGCGTCAGGACATCGCAATGGCTTTTTACCTATATTAATTCCAGAGTCACTTCTTGGAAAAGAAAAAGATCATTTTGCTGGTTTTAATCCAGAAGTGTTTTGGGTTACACGATCTGGTGATGGTGAGATTGGAGACAAACTTGCATTACGACCAACGTCTGAAACATTGGCATATACAATGTATGCTAAATGGATACGAAGTTGGAGGGATCTTCCATTGAAAATTAATTTTTGGAATTCTGCATTACGCGCGGAGATTAAAGCAACAAAACCATTTTTAAGAACGTCAGAATTTTTGTGGCAAGAAGGTCACACCGCACATTCTGATAAAGATGAAGCTGAGAAAGAGGTAACCGATATTTTAGAAATTTATAAAAAAACTGTTGAAGAGGAACTTGCAATTCCTGTAATAACTGGAAAGAAATCTGAAAAAGAAAAATTTGTAGGTGCGGTTTACACGCTTACAATGGAATCATTAATGCCTGATGGAAAAGCATTACAGATGGGAACATCACATTTCCTAGGACAGAATTTTTCAAAACCATTCGAAGTAAAGTTTGCTGATAAAAATAACGTTGAGAGTTTTGTATGGCAAACCTCATGGGGAGTATCGTGGAGATTAATTGGTGGAATGATTATGGTACATGGAGATGATAACGGGCTAGTATTGCCACCCAGGGTAGCACCGATCCAAGTGGTAATAATTCCAATATACTATTCAGATGAGGATAAAGACAAGATTTTAGAAAAATCAAAAAGCATTCAAGACTCCATGAAGCAAAAAAACATTCGTGTTCACCTTGATGATAGAGAGCAAGTAACCCCAGGATTCAAATTTAATGACTGGGAGATGAAAGGAATTCCGTTAAGAATTGAAATTGGCCCAAAAGATCTCGAACAGGACAAGGTTGTTTTTGTTAGAAGGCATAACAGGCAAAAACAGGATCACTCGATTGATGGACTGGTAGGCAAAGTTGTTACTGAATTAGATAATATTCATAATGATATGTTTGCAGATGCAAAAAAAATTCTTGATGAGCGAACAGTTACTTTGGAAACTTATGAAGAATTCAAATCTGAATTAGAAAAAGGAATGCTCATCAAGGCACCAATATGCGATAATCCATCATGTGAGGAAAAAATTAAGGGGGAGACCGGTGCTGACATCAGAGTTATACCTGATGATTCAGCTGACGAAAAATCAAAATGCATCTACTGTGATGGTCAAAGTAAGATTAGACCACTATTTGCCAGAGGGTACTAAAACTAATTAATTCAAAAAACTGCGTTTGAATATGACATTAGAACAGCAGTCACAAAACATGCTTCTAAAGCAGTTTGAAGAAACACGTTCCAAGACTCTAGAATTGGTAAAAACTTTGGAAAAAGATGACTTTGGTGTTCAAACAGCATATTACACGAGTCCGCCAAAATGGCACCTAGGACATGTTAGCTGGTTAAATGAGATCGTTTTGAGTAAGACACAAAAAAACTATGAATTTTATTCGGACGAGTTCTCTAAATATCTCAATTCATACTACAATCAATTTGGAAAGCCACATGATAAAGCAAAACGTGGAATAATGTCAAGACCTTCAGTCGACGAAATTCTAGAATATTATGATGTGATTACCAAAAAAGTTACAAAAGCTTTGCAGTGTACCATGACACAAGAAGCATCTTACCTATTCACTATGTCAATTCATCATGAATATCAACACCAAGAATTGTTAGTGTATGACTTACAACACTTGCTTGAGGATAAGTATAAGCCTGCTAGAAAAAACTTCTTGGAAAAACTATCTAATGTGAAAAAAGAAAATATCAAAATTTCAGGCGGTGTGTTTGAAATGGGATATTCAGGAGATAATTTTTGTTATGATGTTGAATTACCTGAACATAAAGTGTACATTAATGATTTTCAAATTGAAAATTTTCCTGTAACAAATGCGCAGTATATAGAATTCATTAATGATGGTGGATATGATGATTTTTCATTTTGGCTCTCAGATGGATGGGATGCTGTAAAGAAAAATGAATGGATTGCACCAATGTACTGGGAAAAAGAAAACGGCGGATGGATTACAAAAGACTTTACTGGTAAGCGAAAGGTTAATCCTGATGAACCAGTATGTCATGTAAGCTTTTACGAGGCAGCGGCATTTTGCAAATGGGCAGGAAAACGCTTACCAACGGAAGCTGAATGGGAAAAAGCTGCATTGTGGGATAAGAGAAATAATCTGAAAACAGTTTTTCCATGGGGTAATGAACTCCCTACTGAAAATCATGCAAATCTTTTAGATTCTTATATTTGGCAATGTGCAAATGTTGGTTCATATGAAAATGGAAAGAGTCACTATGGTTGTTACCAAATGATTGGCAATGTATGGGAATGGACATCGTCTGAATTTGTTGGATATCCTGGATTCAAATCGGGATTTGATGAATACAATGACAAATGGTTCACTAACCAGAAAGTTTTGAGAGGAGGTTCATTTGGGACGCCTGCTTTATCCATACGTGGCTCATATCGTAATTTTTTCCGACTAGATGAAAGATGGATGCTCTCCGGATTCAGATGTGTAAACGACGTCTAGGTGAATTCGGTAAAGATGTATGATGTGTCAACTGTTTGATTAAAACTCCAAACCGTAGGTAGAGAAACTGATTCTATGACTTCTAATCCGTTCTTTGCAATTAATGTACCCCAACCAGCTTCAGAGGTATCTCTAAAAGAATATTTTTCTGAATAACTCCCAGCAAATACAATACATGTTTCTTGTTTTAGTTCAGAATTAAGATTTTCTATAATGCTAGTTGCCAACACATCCCCTCCCATCTGAGCCAATCCTCCTATGAAAAACACTGGTTTTTGTAAATATAGATTATGATATTCAAATTTTACTGCATCAGCGCATATTGGTTTAAAATCTGTTTTAGTGAATTCACAAAGTGATTTTTGTAAATCAACTAACATCTCATCTATTTCAATTCCATAAGAAACCAATCCCAAAATCTTTGCACAGTATGCAATACGCCCATCGCCAGATCCAATGTCTAACACTTCTTTGTAGTTGAGATTTTTTGCAATCAGTGTGATGATATATGCAGAGAGGATCCAAGTTGGAGAAAACGGTTGGTAGCTTGAACCATGACTAATACTGTTTAACCAATATTTGTTTATGTCGCCCTCATATACTATGCACTCAATCTCGTTAATTTTTTGTTGATATGAGTTATAGTAGATAGGATTTTTTTCTACAAACAAATGAAGTGAATCTAAATCATTTTGACTTATTGGAAAAGAATCGGATTTTGATAGTGGTATTACTTCCTGAATATGACTAGTCCCTGAATAAATATTCCTAAACTCTTGTTTTAATTGAATTAGATTTCCTGCTATATTTTCAATCATCTTTTAATCCATTTTCATACTGCTCTACAAATTCTTTGGTGCTCATCAATTCACGTAATTCTTTGTATAGGGTGGCTTCTGCTTCTATAATTTCTTTTGATTTTTGACCAGAGGCATTTGACAATGAATTAAGATTATCAGTGTTGATTCGTATTGAATCCGTAAGATATGATAATGTTGTAGGATGAATTGTTGAGTTGAACTTTTCTGCAATCTGCTTTTGAGATTCGTCAATTCTATCTAATAATGTCTTATGCTTAGGCTCAATTTGAGCCTGAAAATTTTGCTTTAATAATTTAGCAAAGGAGTTTACTTTCATTACCTGATAATATGCCTGGATTATCTCAGGTATGGTTTTCTCAGATTTCTTTAGTGTGAGATCAATGGTATTTTTTAATTGATTTGACTCTGATTCAAAAAGTTCACATAGTTTTTCAAATGATGACTCAGAATCCATAATGATATTCAATTTTATGTATTTTTATTTCATTGCCAACTGCTAACACATGCATAGCTAACAGTATACCCTAATCTTCATATTCATGAAATGTCCAACTTATCATTATGCTTAATAGTGTACTCAAAGATGCGATTCAAAATAGGGAACAAACACTTTCAATTCTAAAAGGTCCAAAATTTGATCATATAATACAAAAAGCCAAGGATAATTGGGTTGAACATATACCACAAAAAGAGGATGTAATTTCTGCAGGAATTGATAGTAGTTTTAACAGTACAAAATTTCAAGGTGCTGAACTTTGGGCAGTTACAGCAGTATCAGTAAAGTCTGATGGACAGATTCTAGTTGATTTACATGATTTTGGTTTGGATGTAAGCCCAGAACTCGCATCACTTGCAAGTAAAATGGAGATAGACGCATGTAATGAAACTGTGGATGAGGCAGACTTGGTATTAATGGATGGATCATTATACTCACAGTTTATGACTAGACAAAAAGAACTCACGAATTCTATAGTTACAGCTATTACTAAGAGAGAAAATGTAATCTTTATTTCAAAAACATCTAACACTAGAAAGCAGTTCGAAGAGTTTGGTGCAATTGCTGGAGATATTTTCTACTACAACCATGCTACAGTAAAGCCGGGATTTAGTAAAATTTTTGAAGATACCAATTTTGGAAGTGATAAAATAATAACATCTGTTTTTGCTAGACTCTCAGAATCATTACCATTAATCAAGATAGAGTTGTTTGGAACTGGATATTCAAATGAGGATGTAAAATCAATTCTGAATAAAATTTACAAAAACAGCATTGCTGGCTATCCATACTCGTTGAAATTGGCACACAATAATTGTAAAATTTCAGGTAAAGATTTAAGCAAACTTGCTAGTATTCATGGACTCTCAAATGAAATTGGCTCTAGGGAGGTTTTAGGATGAGCCTTGGGTTTGTAATTGGCGAAGCAATGCCAACATTAGTAACAGCACAAACCTCTAGGTCACTTCCAATAGGCGAATATGTCATTATTGATTCTGCGGAAGGGAAGATTATTGGTTTGGCTGAAAAATCAATTGTTTCAAGTGCTGCGTTAGATGATGTTAACAATTTTGATGAAGCATTAGAAAGCATCGAGGTTGCAGAGATCAATAAGAGAGATAAGAGTTACACTGCGTCAATTAGAATTCTAGGGTTTTTAGAGTCACTAAAAAAAGGTAAGGCAGTACTTCCTGCTGTTCCACCAGTACCAGGTGCACAGATTATGCAAGCTACAAAAGATGATCTTGGACAGATTTTTGGTCCTGAAAATAAAGAATGGATAAAGATTGGAAACCTTCTACGAAACTCCGAAATAAATTCTATGATAAATTTGAACAGCATTGTTTCACGACATCTTGGAATTCTTGCAATGACTGGAATGGGAAAAAGTAACCTTGTTACATTACTTGCAAAACAAATTGCAAATCTTGATGGAACAGTTATAATTTTTGATTATCATAATGACTATTCTGACCTTAATGTTCCAAAAATCAACGTCGTTGATGCAAAAATAAACCCTCGATTACTAGAGGTCGATACACTTTCAGATGTATTAGAGATTAGAGAAAGTGCTGATGTGCAACAAAGGATCTTACGGCTTGCATTTACCCCAGAAGTGAAAGAATCTGCAAACTTTTGGGAGGCACTTGATGCCCAAGTCCAAAACATTGGTGCAAATCCAGAAAGAAAAGAAGATAGACATTCTGCTGACAGAGTACAAGACAAAATTGATGATGCGCGAAATAGATCTTCTGAAATCTTAGATCCAGATATGACAAATCCGGTTGGATTGATCAAGGAAGGAAGATTGAATATTTTGAATGTGTCCGAGTTTACCGATAAACAGGCAAATGTAGCTATTGCATACTATCTACAAGAATTACTATCAGATAGAAAAGCAGCCGTGAATGCAAAAAGTGCTAAATCAAAATTAAAGAGAAGTTATAGGTTTAACACTCCAATCTTTGTTATTATCGAGGAAGCACACGTATTCATACCTAAGAATGAGGATGCCAAGGCGAAATATTGGGCTGGTAAGATTGCACGAGAAGGAAGGAAGTTTGGTCTTGGTCTAGGCATTGTATCACAGAGACCAAGGGACATTGATGCTAATGTGCTTAGTCAAATGGGCTCACTTGCTGTAATGAAGATTGTTCAGGAGGATGACCAAAGACAGATTGCATCTGCTGCAGAGTCAATTAGCCGGGAATTCATTTCACAGCTTACTTCACTTAACATAGGTGATGCTGTTCTAGTTGGACAATGGGTTAATCTTCCAGCTATTGTACATATTGATGAAATGAAAGGAAAGACTATTGGTTCTGACCAAAATGCCGTTGGTGAATGGGCTGTAGCAAAAAAAATTGAAGATGCAGGAACAAATTCTAGTCAAGACCTAGTTCAAAAAGATCTTCTGATGGATTGAATTTAGTTGATCGGAAATAATTTACAAAACAAGGTAGAATACTAACATGATATTTTCACATATTTCTGATACACATCTTGGATTACAACAATATGGCTTAGAGGAAAGAGAGCAGGACATCTATGACTCATTCAATCAGGCAATTGATATTTCAATAAAGGATAAGGTAGATTTTGTAATATTTGCAGGTGACATATTTCATACACCAAACCCAAATGGTGCTGCAATATTACAAATGGCAAATGCATTAAAAAGATTAAAACAAAATTCTATTGAATCATTCTTTATTCTAGGTGAACATGACATTAGTAGGATTCGTGCTACACCTATACCATACGTATATCATAATTTGGAATTTTCAAAATATGTTGGAAGTGGAAGACCTATCCACTACAAAGACGTGATGATTGTTGGATTTGATAAAATAAGAAAAAACGAAATTTCCTCATTTGAAGAAAAATTTGAAGAAGTTGATAATATAGTAAAACAGCACAGTGGTCATAAAATTCTGATATTACATCAGGGAATTACAGAAATAAACCAGTTTGCTGGAGAACTAAATGCTTCTGATCTTCCAAAGAACTTTACATATTATGCAATGGGACACTTGCACGATAAACTGGTAAAAAACTTTGAACAACTTGGAGGTCCTCTTGTATATCCAGGCTCTACTGAGATGACAACCAGTGAAGGAATAAAAGAATCTGAGAAGGGATTTTTTGAGGTTGATATATCATCAAATGAGGCAAAACCAACCTGGATAAAGCTTGACACAAGACCGCAATTCTCTACAAAAGTTGCTTTTGATGAATTTGATAATTCCATGACTGAAATTATAGAAAAAATAGGCACGTTTGATAAAAAACCTATAGTTGAGATCAAGATACATGGAAAATCTGCCAAGAGAGATATCGTAGAGGGGAAAATTTCACAGATTATTCCAAAAACATTGCATTGCTCATGGAAAATATCACAAACTGATGATACATCTTCTGTTCTTCTAGATAGACCAGCAAGAATAGATGAAGAGTTGTTTAAACTTGCGGTTAATGCACTAAAATCAGAAAAACTTGCAACATTTGCAATAAACGACTTACTGCCATTACTATCAACAAATCAACTTGATCAAGCAACGGAACTAGTAATTGAAAATTTTGAACATAGTAAGGAGAATAAAATTGATCAAGAGTATTGAGTTGGTTGATTTCCTATCACATTCTGATACAAAATTAGAATTTGATGATAGTGCGACTGTATTTGTAGGGCAGAATGGGGCTGGTAAATCAAGTATCATAGATGCAATCACATTTGCATTATTTGGTGAACACACTAGGAAAAACAATAAAAGTTTAATCAGACGTGGAGCAAACCAAGGATTTACCAAAATTGAATTTTCTGCAAATGGAAAAAACTATGAGGCACTAAGAAAAATTAATTCGAAAGGAGAACTTATTGCACAATTCTCGGAGAATGCTGATGGAAGAATAATTACTATTGCTGAAGGTGAACGAAAACAATTCCAAGAATCAATGACGAAAGAAGTTGAAAAAACACTTGGTATTAATTTTGAGAAGTTGAAAATTGCGTCTATAGTTCAACAAGGTGAACTAAATTCAATCATAATGGCAAAGGGAAAAGAATTCAAAGAATTACTAAACGCAATAATTGGTATAGATAGATTAGATGTTGCCTTAGGCTCAATGAGGATAGTGCAAAAAGAATTCAGAAATCATATACAGAAAAAAATTGGTTATGATGACACACAGATACAACTTGTTGAAAATAGAATTAGTGAATACAAAAATGAATCAAAAAATGTAAAACCAAGATTAGAAAAACTTGTAATAGAAAAAAAGAAACATGACGAATTAATCTCAAATCTTGAGAAAGAAATTCAAATAAATATCTCAAAAGAGTCACAATTAAAAGAATTAGAATCCAGAAAAAATGAATTAATTGTATACACTAGAGATGTAATAAAATCAATTCAAAGAGAAGTTTTAGAGAAGGAGCAAACAGTAAAAGAATGCAAACCTTGCTTTATCGCATCTAAAAATAAGAATGAAGTTGAGCTTGAAACTGACGTAATTCAAAAAGAACTCACTTCTATAGAATCTAATCTTAGTAAGTTAGAGAAAAAACAGGTAAGACTAGAAGAGTGTGAGGATCTTACTGCGAAACTAGAATTAAAAAATGGAAAGTGTCCTGTTTGTGATTCTGTGGTTGATCATCTAAATCCATTATTCCAAAAAGAACACGTAACAAATGAGATTAAAGAGATAAACGAGGAAATTGAAGAGTTAAAAACTAAAAGAAATTGTCTTGCACGAAATGAAGAAAAACTTTCTAGGAGATTAGAAGAATCAAAAGAAGCTGAAACAATACTAAAAACTCATAGAATTACAAATGAATCACAACTTGAGGAAATGATTGCTGAAATCAAGATTAAAACAAAACAAATTCAAAAAATCCCAATTACAGTTAACTCTGGTCAACTCGTTGAAGCTGCAACGTTAGATCCTCATGCAAAAACCATTTATGAAAATATTATTTCACTTGAAAGAACGACAAAAGGATTTAATCAACAAGAATTTTTTAAAATGAAAGAATCATTATCTGAATATCGAAGTAGGCTAAGTCAGATTGATCAAGAGTATGGAGAAATTTCTGGAAGTATCAAAAAACTAGATAATGAAATTACAAAACTTGGTACCGTGTTAGTAGAATTGAAACAAGTTCATGATTATGTCATAGAGCTTGAACAAATTCAGAACTCTGTTTACAATCGTGATGGTCCTGTAGGTAAAAGTTTACGATCATGGTCATTAGAAATTGTCTCACAAAAGGCTTCAGAATACTTGGAGAAACTAAATACAAAAATTCAGAGAATTTCCCTATCAGAAAAAAATACAAAAGTGGACATTTCATGTTATTCAAGAAGTACAACCCTTGAACTTGAATCACTAAGTGGTGGGGAGCAGGTAAGTATTGCATTAGCTCTTAGATTGGGCATGGCTCATCTCCTTGGTGCATCGAACCTCAACTTCATGATACTTGACGAGCCTACAACACATCTAGATTCAGAACGAAGAAAATCATTAGTAGATGTCTTATCCCAACTTACAAACATCAAGCAAAACAACTCGCCAATGCAATTCATAATCATAACTCATGATGCAGAAATTTTTGAGGATACATCTATAGAAAATATTTACAAATTTGAATCTTCACAGAATGGAACTATAGTTTCTAGTCTTTAGCCACCAGTTAGTTTTGCAAACT
>Ga0257107_1000334_pt1 | contig 18149 bp, 21 predicted proteins | sample LP_taG_2_FD_190178 | JGI IMG/M metagenome (GOLD analysis project Ga0257107, IMG submission 190178) | Marine microbial communities from Northeast Subartic Pacific Ocean, Canada - LP_J_2011_P26_500m | ecosystem: Environmental > Aquatic > Marine > Oceanic | place: Canada: Northeast Subartic Pacific...
CCCCGAAATAATTGATCCTGGAACCATGTGACGGTGAGCAATCTACTTTATTTGATATTCAAACTGAAATAGCTAAATCAGTACTTTCAGCACAAGAAATCCGCCGATAAGTAAAATGGTGAATATGATCGACAAAATATTGAAATATTTATCAATAAATGCGGTGATCGGTTCACCAAATTGGCGAATTAACAGCGCCACCAGGAAGAAGCGAACCGAGCGGCTTATGGTTGAAGCCAGCAGAAACATGGGGAAATTGACGCTAAATGCACCGGCAGAAATGGTAATGATCTTGAAGGGTATGGGGGTAAAGCCAGCTGTGAAAACGATCAGAAAATTATAGATCTCATATTTTTCCTGAATATTGAGAAACACCTGTTCAGAAAAACCTGGAATATGATTAAAAAAGAATATAGCAACGGCTGAATAGGCTCCAGCCCCATTCCACCAAGAAAAATACCCGATACCATACCCTACCATACCGCCAGCAATACTAGCCACACTACAGACCAATGCAAAACGCAGGGCTTTTGATCGTGCACCAAGAGCCAAAGGGATCAAAAGTACATCGGGGGGTATAGGAAAAAAGGATGACTCAGCCAATGCTAGTAAGAACAGGGCTGGGACACCATACTTGGTTTCTGCCCAGTGCAGAACCCAGTCATAAAGTCTGCGTAGGTAGTTCATCGGGTCAAGAGAAATGATTTATAAGATTTTTTCAGAAATTTTTCCAGAATTAGGATCTTTTAGGATTTGTTTTTTATGCCCATCAGGCATTACTTCTGTTTTAATCAGGATCATACTGTCAATTTCTTCCATGGTGCGGATATGTGGTACATTTTCATCACCATTCCAGATATCCAGTTGTACGGGTTCCCACTGTTTACTGTTGACAGACTTGTAACAGGAATCAATAATGGCATTCACCACATAGCCATCATAAAATGTTTCCCTTGGTGTTTGATTATCATCCATAGAGTTAAACATATCCTTGAACATATCGGTATAGCCAAGTTCTGTAGCTTCATCCCCCACGGGGAAAAGCCAGCCGCTATCACCTTCTGCCTTTTCTGCAACGTAACCGCCCTGCTTTCCTGTAGAGAACATTTCATACCCAGTGCGTAGCCAGTGGTTAAGCCAGATGGTACCTTCTGAACCTGAAATCTCATCACGCAGGTCCATCCCTCCGCGAAAGGCCCAGCTGACTTCAAATTGTCCTATGGCGCCATTCTCAAAGCGGATCAAGCCAATGCCATGGTCTTCCCCCTCAATAGGATGTACTAATGTGTCTGCCCAGCACATAGCTTCCATGGGACGGATACCTTTTCCGATGAAACTGCGGATGATCTCGACACAATGACAGCCCATATCGATGATCGCGCCACCGCCAGCTAGTTCATTGTCCCAAAACCAGTCGCTATGGGGTCCCGGGTGGGTCTCCCGGGATCGAACCCACATTACTTTACCAATCGCCCCATCCACAGCAGAATGAATAGCTTTCAATGTCTTTGGAGGATATACAAGATCTTCAAGATATCCATTGAACACGTCTGCTTTTTCCACTGCTTCCAAAATTACCAACGCTTCTTGGGTAGTCCGACCCAGTGGTTTGGTGCATAGAATGGCCTTGCCAGCATCCGCTGCAGCAAGAACCGCCTCCTTATGTCGATGGTTTGGTAATCCGATAATAACCGTATCAATATCATCATTCTGTACTGCTTCATTCAAATCAGTTGTCTTGTTAGGTATATTCCATTTATCCTGAAATGCCTTTCCATTTTCTGCGGAACGTGAATACACTGTATGCACCCTGTCCATTGACCGCTGACTGTGGAGTGTACTAGTATAAAAATCAGCGATAAATCCTGTGCCTAACATGGCAATGAAATGTGATTCACTCATTTACTGGAGAGTCTCCTTAGTAATTTACTGATACAGCGATAGCAGACATAACCTCACGCTGGCTGGTTGTCCCTGCAGGTCGATTCAATAGTTTACCATCGACCACCATAGCACTGGAACCACCGCCATCTAGGTTGATCGCCTCAACACAACCTAGGTCCCGCATCAATATGGCTAATTCTTGTAGATCAACACCGCGGCTGTCTACTTGCCGTCCATCCACAACAAGTAAAACTAGTTCACCGTTATTACGGTATCCTGCGGCTGTCCTGGGATGTATGTCTGGAATTGTAGAACCAAAAAATACTTCTTCATCAGATGTGACCCTGATCTTACCATCGTGCATCAACACCGGTCCTGCATGGATGGCATCATCTACTTCCCAAGTTTCTGCTTTTGAAAAATCAAAAGAATCCACTGGTTCTTCAGGATGGTTTTCTAACGGTTCTAAAAAATTAAATAAAGAGTCATTGCGGCTGGTTACCCAAGCTATATCAATACCACCATCATCCAAAAAACCTAAGGCACCGCGGGCGGTGAAATAACGTTTGTTATTGCGCAGTACAGACTTTGTGGCCGGAGCAATGGTCCGGTTGTTTACATAAAGAAGACCAACGTGTTCTGTAGGATTTTTGTCAATTAAAAAATAACCGCCATTAACTACCAATCTCGCTTTCTTATTTTCGGAAAATTGAGCCAACGTTTCCCGGCGGTCCACGTCTTCCGACACAATAATATTTAGGTCAACGGCAGGATCCATCGGATCGATTATTGCCACCCAAGCATTGATTGGTAATTCATCATTCCTTCCTACCATTATCTTAATACCTGCGGGGAATTTAGGGATGGCATGTTTAACGATTTTCCAGCTCATGTTAATTATTGAAAAGGACTTTTGATTATGCACGCATGATGAAAAAAAGATGACTACACAAAGAATAATAAAAGAAAATTTTCTCAAGGAATTAGCGCAGGTCATGGTTCATTAAACGGTACAATAGTGAAGTCGGCTTCTTTCAACACATTTCTCTCATCGTCTAAAATAGCAATGTTCCACTGGCCGGCAGAATTCTCTCTGGGCGTGATATAGGACCAGCAGCGAAAATAATTAGATACACTTACATTCATATGAACTGTAGCGTAAGGTTCTCCGTTAAATTTCCAGACGTGAATTATATTTTCAGATCGTTCCGGGTTCCGCAAACCAGCGAAGCAGTATATCCTGGATGTTGTATCAATAAATACGTCTCTTACACGTATTGGTTTTCGCTGCTTGAGGTCAATATTTTCACAAACTACCAGGCGCTGAACAAATATAGATTTTGGTTCGTTATCCTGCGGTTTTTGGGGTGGAACAAATTGTTTGACTTCGCGTCCTGAAGAAGCTAGGGAATTTTCACCGGCACCTTTTACAGTGTTTTCACCTTTCACTGTAATTGGCCGAGCCATTACTTCTAATTTCATGGAATCTTCGACTATATTTTTCTTCTCTTCTTGTGGAAATACTGGAGTGGATCGATACGAAGTTGCGGTAAATAATAAAAAAGAAAAATAAACAACGGCTAAATGGGGAACGTACCTTGCTAAATTTTGCCAGAAAGAAAATATTACCAGTACAACAAATACACTCGTAATAGGTAAAAATGATGGGTCCAGCAGTAGGCCTTGAATCATGTTAAGGAATGGTTCAGTCATTATTATTGGTTCATTCATTACTGGTGTTGTAGAATAAATTACCATCATCGGTTTGAAACGTAAAACGATATCTATTAATCTGCCATTTAATTGGTAAACATTTAAATTCAATATGAATTATATCCCAATGAAGTCATTTCTCCGATCCATATTAGTAATTCACTTATTATTTGCTGGAATGCTATTGGCCAAAACCCCAACGTATGTTTCAGTTGGTGTTTTTCAGCAAGAACAAAGCACTTTTTATAATGTTGATGATGGCTTACCCAGTAATGATATCCGTGATATTGCAGCCACCAAAGATGGTACAGTATTTGCGGCTACAGCTAAAGGACTGGCTATGTTTATTGGTGATGAGTGGTCTGTAGTAGAACAAATGGAACATGTGGATGTTTGGATGCTGGCTGCTAAAGGCAACGAACTGGCCGTCTTTGGTGGTATTGAAAAGGATCAAATCGTGGCCGGAGGGAATATCTATCTATTCAACAGGGGCTGGCTAGATCAGACTATTACGCTTTCAGCGCGAGTCAAGGTACCCGTTTCAGAAAATGATCTTAGTTTTCGCAATAATATTATGCTAGGTACCACAGATGATATCATATTGCTGGAAAGAAGATATGGGAATATTTATAAAAATTCATCTAAAGGATCAAAATTTACCCCTAACACACGCCCAGTTGCGCTGAATATTCCCGCAACGGTGATTCGACAAATTACAGTCACTGGCTCGGGAAAAACGTACGTCGCCACTGATTCCGCCCTTTTATCCTTTTCATCTTTGCATGAAGGTTGGTCCCCGATACTTCCCCGTAATAGACAGCAAAGTTGGGGACTGCATGATGCCCGCGGTGTGACTGTTGATGCGTTTGGTCGGCTGTGGTTTGCCAGTACTCAGGGTGTGGGTTATTATGATGAGGGCTGGCATTTGTTTACAGGTGATGACGGACTGCCCTACAATGATTTTACTATGATGGCACCAGGCAATGATGGTGATATGTGGTTTGGGACACGAAAAGGTGCCGTGTATTTCGACGGAGAAAATTGGGAATACCGTCAGGGAAAACGGTGGTTGCCAGACGATGATGTACGCAACATTACGGTCACACCAAACGGTGACGCCTGGTTTGCTACTGCCAATGGAATAGGTGTCATCCAGCACCGCTCTCTATCGCTGGCAGAAAAGGCGCAATGGTTTGAAGACGAGATTGATCGTTATCATCGCCGGACACCTTTCGAATTTGTTCTGGAAGTACATGTGGAAGAACCGGGTATAAAACGCAACTGGAAACAGTATGACAGCGATAACGATGGTCTATGGACCAGCATGTATGGTGCGGGTCAGTGTTTTGCTTACGCTGCGAACGGTGATATCCAGGCAAAAAGACGTGCTAAGAAGGTATTTGACGCGTTGAAATTTCTTGGAGATGTTACCCAGGGGAACCTGCATTCACCACCGCCAGGTTTTGTGGCTCGCACGGTCTTACCTACTAGCGGTCCTGACCCCAATATTGGCCTGATTAAACGTGACCTGCATAAAAAAGAAACAGATGATTCAATGTGGAAGATCTATGAACCGCGCTGGCCTAGAAGCGCAGATGGAAAATGGTATTATAAAACTGATACTAGTTCTGACGAACTGGATGGTCATTATTTTCTATATGCATTGTATTATGATCTAGTCGCCGATACGGAATCAGAAAAGGAACGAGTACGGGAACATGTACGACGCCTGACAGATCATATTATTGATCATGATTTTCAGCTGATGGATCACGATGGACGGCCCACTCGCTGGGCCCGTTATAGGCCCAAGGAATTAAATTTTGATAAAAACTGGTTTGTCGAACGCGGGCTTAATTCATTGAGTATACTATCTTACCTGATCACAACGGCGCATATCACCGGCGATGATAAATACCGGGATATAGCAAGCACATTAGTGGATCAACATGGGTACGCACAGAATATGATCGATATAAAGTTCCAGCGCGGTTTTGGTGCAGGAAACCAGTCCGATGATGAAATGGCTTTCATGTGTTACTATAATCTGGTGAATTACGAAAAGGATCCAGAATTGCGTTCCCGGTATGCGTTTTCATTCTGGCTGGCCTGGCAACAGGAAGTGCCTGAATTAAATCCATTTTTCAACTTTGCCTTCATGGCCGCCTGTCATGGCCTCAGTTTTGAAGATCCGGGGGAATTCTATGATTTAGAACCCCATGGTGAATGGCTAGATGAATCGGTTGAAACGTTGATTCGTTTCCCTTTAGATCGTTTCAATTGGCGGCATACCAACAGTCACCGCATAGACCTTACAAGATTCCAATTGGTTACGAGGACATTTAATAATAATGATATGAGCACAAGCGGTTATCGCAAGAACGGAAAAGTCATTCAAGTGGATGAATCACATTTCAATCACTGGAATCGGGATCCCTGGCAATTAGACACTGGCGCAGATGGTCAAGTTTTATCTTGCGGAACTGTGTTTCTCTTACCCTATTACATGGGTCTATATCATGGCTTTCTACTGGATTAGTCGCAGTGGATTAGCCGCGAGTTTTTACTTGACAATATCCATTATAATATCCGGGCGATCGGTGATAATACCATGGGCGCCCATGTCCAACATCCGCCTCATTTCGATTGAATCGTTCACTGTCCATACCCATACTTGGCGATCCCCTTTAGCAAAAGCATTGATATAACGTCGATCCAGTTCCAATTGCCCTAGTTTTGTAGAAAATGAACGAGGTAATTGTGCCACTACCGCATCCAATGGAAGCAGCCGCTCTAGCCCAACCCTGCTTAAGATATATAGAATAGTGCCTTGGTTTACAGGTAGGGACGTAGCCACTTCTGGGCAAGCATGTTGGAAACGGTTGAGCGTCTTGTCGCTGAATGAGGCTACAATCACTTGATTAGAAGCAATTCCATATTGCCGCAGAATATCACATAGATCATTTTCCAGGGGCGGATCATGCTGTTTGATCTCAATATCGTACACCTGTTGTGGAAAGGAATCCAAAACAGCAGTCAAGGACAAAATCTTAACTCCTTTACCGCGATAAGGATAGGTCAAACCATCAGGTGACCAGTTATAGGCACCATCCACCTGCCGCAAACCTGACCAGGACATTTCCCGAATCAAGCCGCTACTATCTGTAAGACGGTCTATAGTTTGATCATGGTTAATAACAATAACTCCATCTCTGGTACGATGAATATCTACTTCCAGTACCTGGATACCCATATCTACAGCATTATTAAAAGCCAGCAATGATTCATCGGGGTATATCTTATTGCCACCCTGATGTGCAATGGTGACCGGTTTAGATAAACGTTGTAAGACGGGATGGGTTGTTTTCTGGGGTATTATGAATCCTAGTGCGTAAAGAAACAAATACATACCGCAAATGATCATTAATAACTGTTTCATTGTTGAAAGATGTTTGGATTGGTTAGCATTTGATTATGTTTGCTGAAGTCTGTACCGCTATAGTTATTTCAGCAAGACAATTTTTCTAGTTGAGGTGAAATCAGAAGAAGATAATTGATAATTATACACACCGGAAGGTAAAGATATTCCAGTATCATTTCGACCATTCCACTGGACAATGCCCTGCCCTGCTGACTGTTTATTAGCAGTAAGTGTTTTGATCAATTTTCCTGTTATATCAAATATCGCTATGGTGAACTGTCCTCTAATAGGCATCTTGTAACTGATAGCGGTCACAGGATTGAAAGGATTGGGATAAGCAGCGTGCAGTTGGAATCAATGGGAATTTATTTCATTGGTAATATTTACACTAACAGGACAATAATTCCCATCTGGAGCTAATTGAGGTAGTTGATATGTATCACTCGTGATCAATGCATACATAAGGGTATCTGTTTCTTCTAAGAGCAACGGCGTGCAGGGTTCCCATTCATTGGCAATATCAGCACAGGTAGCCGCATCAGCAAGAATACCCATGTTGGTTACGATACACCAGTAAAGATACTCAATGCCCATACATTCATAATCACAAGTATAATCATCATAATGATACCATGCTTCCTGGGGATAATTGTTCGGGTGCTGTATGAACTGTCCGCCCCGCGCTACATCCATGGCGGAAGTGAGCAGGGATGAATTGGGTTCCACTGCAAAGGCATTTGGGTAGATATTAGTGTGACCGATGGCATTGATAACGTGGACCACTTCTTCCACAGTGGCATCGACCCCCCAATAGCCAGGGTTATCCGGATCTATCTCATTCCGCCATAATACAGCCGCGGCACCATCACCATTGTAGTGGTCAAAAAATTTATCCATGGCTGGAGAACCGTCGTGGGAAAAGATCGGTATAAGTGCGCCATTGGCAGCCAATTCTGCTTTCAATACGGGATCATCCACATCCCCATCTTCATCGTTATCCAGCAGTTCTGCTGCCACAGCGGCGGCGTGTAAGACCTTTGCATCCGAAATAGAAGTTTCAGCATATACGCTGAAACAATCCAACACGCGAACGTATTTAGTGAAGTCGCTGAAAGCGGTCGAATCGGAATTTGGGTTTATCTCAATGTCGAAACAGACAGTGTTCTGCGCATCAGATACCCCTACTGGCTCTGTGGCACTATCCTGACAACCCGCCATCATAATTAGAAAAGTAGTAAGTAACATTTGAAAAGTATATCGCATTTTTCCCCATGTTTTTTGATGATAAATTCCTAAACTGAACCAGCAAAAGGTAGTGACGAAAAACAAAATATTATTTAAAAAACTTGATTTATATATTGTATGCAATTAACGACCAGTGTGAAATGAGAACAGAATGAGATAGCACCAAAATCTGGGACTCTCACATCCTGGAAAGACCGAAACGAAAGTAGAGATAAGCTTGAAGCTCGAAAGAGCTGAGAGAAGTCAGGAAAAAGACCAGGTTACTGGATCTGTAAAAGGAAAAGGTGACCTGGCTTTTAACTTATAGGAACAAAAAATCCATAGAATAAGGGGGTTTATTATAATTGTATATTTTTTCTAGTTCGAAACGTTCCTAGAAAGATCATGACTTAATAATAATATCTTCCGAATGGTAATCTTCTACTGATGTCTTCGGTATTAAGGCCTAATAGTGGTAGAAATTTCTTTAACAACCATTGTTAATCCTATGTCAGTCTAATGTATATAAAAAAACCACGACTATCTACGCTACTATACGTAGGAAACACGCGAGGCTCTGCGAAAATTAACTTACCTGGAAAGGCATTATAATAACATCCATAGATAGCCCTGTAGTTGAATATTATTTTGTGAGGGGCGTGGACATATTCGGCATGTATGCCATAATCTCGGTTTCCGACCAGCGTAGGCCATTAGTCCAGGTTTCAAAATCAGTTAAATACCTACATAATGTCACCCATAAAATTGTGCACGCTAGATGTCATTTTTGCAGCGGAATTCCTTGGGGGAATTCGCCGTTATGATCCGGAATATACCAGACATCTTTATCCAGATCCACTCCGCCTCCCAGTTCTTCGATGACCACCCGATCAATAATATAAATACCCCGTTTTGCCATAAGCGGAAAGGTGTCCTCACCGGTCATTTCCGGTGTACGATCGGGAAAGTTACGGCGCGTTCTGCTGATCCAATATGTGTCCGAAAGGTCAGCCTGCTCAAATGCCCATTCCACATTCTTGCGCCCGAGCATGAAACCTAGTAATCCACCCCAGGTTGCTGTGGGATTATCCGAATCCCAACCGGTAAGGGATCCAATTCTGATAGTCCGGGGCAGATCGCCTTCCCCATAGAACAAACTGACCAGACTTGCGGCAAAGTTAATGCCTGCATCAAATGATTGGTTATAGACATAGCCGTCTGCCCCGACAACTTGGTATCGTTCGTAAACAGCATCCCGAGTACTCTCCCAGTCATTCTTATCGGGATTGGCGTCATAGGATTCCTTGATATAATCATACATTCCGGCAACCGGGCTCCCATCTGGAATCCGCCTGCGGGCTTGTTTGGCCAGCCAGAATACTTTTTCCTTCATACCCAACTCATTTTTCACATAAGAAGCGAGGGAATACATGATCACATAAAATTCCGCGGCCAATTCGGCATTATCCTTGGCCGTCGTCCGGATAGGCAGGTGAGCCATACGTAAGGCAACGTCTGGCCGAGTCGGGGCGAAAAGACCGAATATCTCTGTGGTCAACTGGGCGTCAATCATTTCATAATGAGAATTATTCTCAGGTGTACTCGTGGCTGGTGGCAACAGACCACCTAGCATCAAATAATAGGCGGTCTCGTTTGAGACCCACAGAAAATTCTCATTGTTAGGCGCATCCTCATTGGAATAAATATGATGAAGCCATCCATCACGGATTTGTTCTGGGGTCAATATACTTACATTGTTGACGTCCAGCAGGTGTTGGTACATATATTCGATATCCGTGTCATCGTCTGCGGACCAGGTCTCGCCAGCATGGACAAAATAATATTCAATGATATTATTGGATGTGGGAACAAAATTACCCCAGATATTGCGCTCATCAGGGCCATCCCAGTTCTCATCCGTATAAAAAGGCGGCTCAATCTTATCCATTTCCGTGATAAGTCCCGTCCAGTTAGCAATGCACTGGGTCAGCCAAAAACCCTGTAGTTGATCCATATATTTTGAGCGGGACAGGATGAGATCTGTAGCATTAGGTGTGTAAGAGGGGTATTCTAAACCAGGATCAGACATTTGACCTTGGGCATGTATTAACGCAATAGGGAGCAACATAATCCCATGCCACTGGCTATTAATCATAATTTTGTGTGCCAGTATGCAATGGCAATAAAAACAAACTGAAACGGCAATCTACCCCAAGCGATGAGCGGGGTGGTATTCAAGGCTGCACCGTTGGTCTGTGCAAGATAGATATTAGCGGGAAAAATGGCAATCAAAAGAAGGATCAGCCCCCAGCCGGCAACATGTCTCGATGTCGGGAAAAGTAACAACACGCCGAAAACAATCTCGAAGAAGCCGCTGATATAGACCAGGGCAAATTTGTAGGGTAAAACCGGTGGCACAATCTTTACAAACCATAAAGGGTTTGTAAAGTGTTTAATACCGACAATTGCATAGAATATACTCATTATCACTATACTGGATAGTTCCAGCGTCGATATCATTTTTAATTTTCTTGTAGTCGCTCTGGAATCCGACTTTGTCAGCTAATTTTGAACACTTTATCTTTACGGCGTACCTTATCCGTCACCTTAATACCAATACTATCGCCTTTCTTGGCTTTTTCCACAACATCATGTTCGATCTGAATAGATTGTATTTCTTCATTTAAATCAGTAGTGTGTCCCTTGATATGGATCGTGTCACCAACGCCTATTTTTCCAGCGGTAACTTCAATGGCAGCGACTGATATCTGGCCGAAATATTTTGATACATAACCAATTTCCTGCTCCTTCATAATTTACTCCAAGTTTGCGTAAGTTGAATGTAATCCCCGAGCGAGTTAAAGTCAATCGCCGAGCTGATTGCAGCACATACTCGACAAGTATTTTACCAATTTATAATATCCTGATAGCCAGGTAGATCCATCCCCCTAACAATAGAAGCACACAGATATAAAAGGCGTAGGCTCTATTGGGGACATAATTCGAGGTTAGCCGTATGTAACTATGGATAAACTTGAAGACCACAAAAAGCCAAGCGATCCACAGATCCAGATTACGGATGTCATCAAAAACATAGAGTATGATGCATAAGAGATAGAACAGGATAGGTATCTCAAAATAATTCTTATAGTGATGCCTAGCCGCCAACATATACTCTGGTGCTGAGCCTTCGTACACTCGGAACCATCTATAACGCACTTCCCGTTTCTTGATTGCCTTTTCGATCACGTAGCGCATATGGAAAACGACAAAAAAGTTCAGGAAAACAACGGGCAGTATCGGATAGAGAATGAGGGTGTTATCCATGTAGAGAATTTAACGACTAGACCAATAAACACAAAACCCCGCTACTTGGGGGACAGCGACCGTTGAAAAACTAGTCAGCAAGTGATATGCAAAACAGCATTTGTCCCTATACCTTTTGTTGCCAGGTAAGCACATGCATCTGCTGTTTTCATAATTTTCAGCGTAATTCCCCTCCTTTTTACTTCTGCTTTCAAGTCATCGGTAATAGGAAGATTGCTATAAAATCCTGTCCCTACCACCAGTTCGGTGCAATTCCAGGGGATATTTTCTGATGGTGTCAGTGGCGTGTGTCCAAAATCTGCTCTGTGGGACTTGCTTTTTCCTTTTTCTCTTTTCAGGATATTCCCCCTATCAACAACTACATCCTTGTGGTATGTTCTTCCATCGATATTAATTCTTCCAAATGTTGTATAATGATAATTCAAAATAATGAAATAAGCCTGAGTTGTTTCCTGAATAATTTACAAAAAAACAGGGTACAATAAATATTCTGCTATTAGGTGATGTGTGCTTTGTAAGCAGAAAACAAATTTGAGTGATAAAAATCATATATTTTACTTTCTTTTGATACCCATTTTTTTCATAACCATTAACAAACTATCCGGATAATCAGTAATAATTCCATCAACGCCTTCTAAAATTACTTTTTCCATTATTTTGGTACGATTAATTGTCCAGGGAATAACAGGAAAACCATTCTTTTCCAACTCCTTTACAGTATTACCAAGAAAAAGGGAATCTTCTGGCATGATCAATTGCCAGAATGGGGAAAAAATATCAACGTAATTTTCTGCTTCCTGCAACATGGTGAGTGCAGTGCCACCACTATTTTCATAATGAATTCCATTTAACCATATTGATGGGACGGAGTCATTTATCGACTTAAAAGTGAATTGTCCCAAAAGTGCAGCTGTTTTTATGTGCGGGGCATTGTTTTTGACAGATTCAAGGACTTGCCAATCAAAAGATTGAATATTTACTTTTGCGGCAGCGTCATTTTGGTTTACCACCTGTATTACTGCTTTAACGAAAGCATCAATAGAGGGATTTATTTGAGATTCCGGTTCAACCTTTATTTCGATATTCAACATAATGTTTTTATCCGGGTATCTAGCCAACAAATCAAATACCTCTTGCAGTGTCGGAATTTTTTCACCCGGAATATTTATTCTGGGAGGCTCAGGAAAACGCGACACATCTGGATTTAGGGAACCACAATCAAATGTTTTTATCTCTTTTAAAGTGAGATTAGAAATTAAAGGACCATTACCAAATGTATCTATTGCAATGGAATCTCCATTAGCATCCAGACATAAATTTTGGTTTATATAGGGATCGTGGTTAACCACGGGCACCAAGTCTTTCGTAAGGCCCAGGTCAAGTTCCAATGTTACCACGCCCATTTCAATTGTTTTGCGAAAACCAACTAATGTATTCTCAGGAAAAAGACCTCTTGCACCACGATGCCCTTGTATGTCAAGAGTTGGCGCGTAAGTTAACCAGCATGATAATAGAATATTAACTAGCAAAACTAGTAGGATCAGCCTTGTTAATTTATGGTATAGTTTTAGCACTGGTTAATATCTGAACTATACTTGGCTAGTTCCAGTCCTAAATGTTTAGAAACTAAAAACTCCGCTCATTGGTGGATATTCAGGTCACCTGGAAATGAAAATATCATTTATACCAATAACTACCCAATAATCTAACGATAACTGTCTTCCAATCACTACCAAACTTGAGATATTAAATGCCCTAAAACCCAAAAATAATTGATCCATTAAGAGAAAATCCGCCGACATCTTTTTTACTAATATCCGAATTATCGATGGCACCTACTAATTTATATGATAATCCTGCCGTCGATTTCATTTTGTCATTCAAGTTAATACCTATACCAATATTCGGTTCTATGATCGAAAACTCTTCCGTTGAAGCCATAATGATCCCATTCAGTCCTTCAGAACTTATTTTTCCTGAATACAAACCAACATCAGCAAAATAATGAATGGCCTCGTTAGGTTTTACAAACGAGCCAAGTAAAAGTCCACCATACCTGTAACTGGAATAGCCACCGCCAATTTCCGTAATGCTTGAGCCTAATGCGCCACCCAGGTAAATCGCATCGTTGATGAGAACACCCCCATGTCCACCAATCAGTCCAGTTATATTATCCATAACACCTGTGAACTTTAGTGTCAGGCCACCGAAATAACTTATTTCCATTTCACCGTCTAATATTGTTTCTCGTTCTTGTGCATTCGTTTCAAAAGAACAACAGATCAGAACAATCAATATTAAATATCTCATTTTTTTCCTCCCATACAACAGATATTACACCCCAGTAGTCCTAAATGTCTATAAACAAAAAACCCCACAACTGGGCGGGGTTTTTTGTTTATTTGAAGAAGGGGTTTTTAACTCTATATAAAATTTGATCTATTAAGGCCTATCACTATCCTCATCATCCCGGCATTCATCCTTCGCTGCTTCCATTTCTTCTTCATTATTAATCGTAACTGTGGAATAGCCTTCGTTTATCGCATAAACAATATCTACAGGGTACTCTAACGTAGGCCGTTCTTCAGATTCGGGGTTTGCCTCATACCAGTCTTTTACTTCTTGCCAGCCATCTTCGTCATCATTGGCAACAGTGATACTTGAACCATCAGGCATTATAAATGTTACAGGATATACAAGTTCAAAACATTCTCTTCCTTCATCCTCATATTCCCAACACTCTCGTTTCACCCTATTCATTCCCTCAGCGCTATTAATAGTCACAGTTTCGTCATCGAATACAATATCTACAGGGTACAGTAATTCAGGACGTCCTTCAGCGTCAGGATTTGCTTCATACCAACTTCTAAGATCAGCCCAACCTGCATCATTTTCAACAGTAATAGTCGAACCATCAGGCATTATAAAGGTAACGGGTAAGACTAGCTCAAAACATTCTCTGCTATCATCATCTCTGCCACCGCCACAACGTCCGTAAGCGCTTCTCATCTCTTCATCATTTGTAACTGTAAGAGTTGTACTACCTTCCCTGGTTTCAAACGAAATATCTACTGGATATTGTAAAGTAGGTTTTTCTTCAGACTCGGGGTTAGTTTCATACCAGGCTTTTAGCTCTACCCAGTTATCATCATCATCACTGCTTACAGTTATAGTAGAGCCATCAGGCATCACATACGTGATAGGTAAAACTAGGTCAAAACATTTCCAGTCGCCTTTATTATCATCTCTATCCCAGTCAGATTTATCTCCTCTTTTACCATTAGGATCTAATTTCCTGCCTTCCAGATTGAAATAGACTTCACAGCGGTGGCCTATTACATGGCCTTTACCATCCATGCTCACCTCGTAACCTAACCCATATGCCTTTTTTGTATCAATACCATCATATTCATTATAATTTTCTTCAACGATTGTTTTTGCGTTAGATGGCAATCCATTCATGCCAACGCTGATTTTATCAGCGTCAATAATAGCTTGGATTAATTCTGCATCAGATACCCCTACTGGCTCTGTGCCACTATCTTGACAACCCGCCATCATAATTAGAAAAGCAGTAAGTAATATTTGAAAAGTATATCTCATGTTTTCCCCTAGTTAGATAAAATCTTGCACTCGATCCAGTTAAATAAGTTCTTACAAATTTAAATTATTATTATATATAAAAAAATTAATTATAGATAATGAGGTAATTTACTAGCTGTAACCCCCACCCGCTAATACGCGGGGTTTAGAATCGCATACTTAACTACTCATTTTTATTATCTTTACCATCGTCTTCAATTCGAATAAAATTACCGATTTTCCAACCTTTTTCATTAAGTATACGGCGAATACTAACTAAGATTATTCCGATTAGAATTATCCAAACTATCCTAATTAGTGGGTGCATTTCCATTTTTCACCGTGATTTATTTGGAATTCTTATCCAGCTTTTGGTGTTTCGGAGGTGGAATAAAGTTTTATCTGTGCTTCTTCTTCTGATTTATCCCTATATCTTTCATTAATATTCATTCCACTATAAATCATCATAAGCATACCAAATCCACCAAAAAGGGCGAAGTCACTCGTAGCAACAAAGAGTGAGAAGATTGAATAAACAACACCAATAATAAAGAAAAGATAATCAACGTATTTCATTCACCACATCCACAACTTTCACATTGACAATTTTCACAATTTGGACAATTGAATATATCTTCCATGATTTCCTCCTTTGCTATTTGAGCATAACCCAATTTACGAATCTTATAAAAATTGAACTACAATATGGGTGCCGCCAGGCATAAAAGTCTAGAAACAAAAAACACCATTATTGGGCGGGGTTTAAGCCTTGATTGCCTGCCTAGTATTACAGCTACTTGTTTTTCATCAATCTTTATTTTGTTGAGGCACAAGGGATAGAAGCATTAATAGAGTATAAAACATAAGGCCAATAAACAATATAATCATAAAATAATAAGGCCATTCCGGCATCAACAACGTAAAATTAACCCCCGGTGGTTTTTCAAAAGTGAACATATAATTACTTCCAAGGATCAGATTAATGATAATGATGGACAAAACAAGGACCGTTGTCCATTTTATAGCATTGAAATAGTCAACCCATTGTGGCCGATAGCCATCTATCACAAGTGCAAGCATTACAAAAATGACAAGGCCATGGGCAAAAAAATAGTGAATGGAGATATAAATTTGTTCCATTTCCGATAAATTGGTATTAATAAGTGCAAAAAATGAACCACCAAAACCTGCAAAAAAGAACCAGTTCTGTAGAGAACGATAATGTTGAAAGCGAGTGTAAACAGGAACAAGTAAAGCAGACAAGTAACACATTTCCAGGGGCATAGATGTACGATAAGACCAGATACCATAATAGATCATATTTAACTGGAAGACAATCTCATTGAAAACTGCCAGCCAACTGATCGTTTTAAGTATAATAGTTTTTAATTTGTTTGAACCATGGCTGTAAACCCATGCCGAAGCGATACAGAGAACTGTACTAATAATGCCAAATATTAGGTGCTGGCTGGGGAGAGCCAAAACAACATGTATAACATCAGTAATCATTCAGCAAAAATAAGAATCAGTGTACAATCAGCTAAAACCAATCTCATTATGGTAGGCAAAGGTATTTTTTGTTGGTGAAGCATTTTTTAATCATGAAACAGGACACTATCAGAATTACGATCAACAACTTTTCCTTTAATAACATTACCATCCGTTGTCGTTAGCAGATCTTGACCAAACAGCAAGCCAGTAAACATTATCAGTGGTAGGAAGCGTTTCATTAAGACAATATTACACCCCGCCAGCCTAAATATCAAAAAATAGCGTTACAATGTGTGTAGCTGTTTAATTCCAGACCCTACCCCATGTTCTGTCCGCTGTAGGGTAAAACTTTAGTTAAAAAGCCAGTAGTCCTAAATGTCTATAAACAAAAAACCCCACAAATGTGGGGCTTGATAGGATAATCTTAACTATCATATATTTTTTATTAAATCGATATATACATTTGAAATACCATCAATAACAAATTGTACTGCAATCACCATTAGTATAATTCCCATTAATTTTTGAATCAAGCGAGAACCTGACTGACCTAATTTTTTAAATATTTTCGGACTAGCTAGAAAAATTATAAGTGTTAGAAGCAAGACAATTAAAATTGCTAATAGTAGTATAAATTGTTCAGTTAAACTGTTTGCTTGACCCGCCAATATCATGGCTGCTGTAATTGCTCCAGGTCCTGTTACAATGGGTATACCTATCGGGCTAATTGCTATATCTTCGTGCTCTAGACTTTCCTCTGTCTCTGAAGGTGTAGTTCTTGTTCTAGGAGTAATTGAATCAAGCATTTTTAGACCACTTCGAAAGAATATTATGCCACCCATAATTCTGAATGCATCAATGGATATTGAATACATAGCAAAAATATATCTCCCCAGATAGGCAAAAACGACTAATACGACAAAACCAGTAATTATCCCTTTTTTTGCTATTGATTTTTGATGTTTTTCTGGAAAACGCTCTGTTAAGGTTAGAAAAATAGGTGCTATTCCTATTGGATTAACAAGAGTAAAAAGAGTAGAAAAACAAAGTAATATATAATCAATATGTTCTAACATAGTCCAAATCTACCCATCATCATCTTTACAAACAAAAAACCCCACGAATGTGGGGCTATTTTGAGCCATAGGCGTTTCATTTAGTTATTTTGGCAAATTTGATGCACCAGTCTCAACCGTGTATATTTTTCCATCCTTATAAGTGTAAAAGGCCAAGACTGCTTGTTTATTTCCATCATCAAACGATACAAAAGCATGTTCTACACCAACGTCGTCATTTTCGAAAAGAATTCTGACTTTTTCTCTATTGACGTCTCCACTCATCCCCCAATTGACAACTTCAGATTTGGACAGAATTTTCCCAGCAGCATGCAACGTAAATTTGCAATCATCGTGTAAACAGTCATTCAAACCCGCTTCATCACGCGAATCGAGTGCCATTCCCATTTTTTCTAGTATGGACATTATTTTTCTCCTTTATTTGAACCAGA
>Ga0257107_1000337_pt1 | contig 18064 bp, 27 predicted proteins | sample LP_taG_2_FD_190178 | JGI IMG/M metagenome (GOLD analysis project Ga0257107, IMG submission 190178) | Marine microbial communities from Northeast Subartic Pacific Ocean, Canada - LP_J_2011_P26_500m | ecosystem: Environmental > Aquatic > Marine > Oceanic | place: Canada: Northeast Subartic Pacific...
AAGCAATGAAGTTCGGTAAATGGGGCGAACTAGAACAATGGCACATGGTATATCATGGTGATAAAATTATTAGCATAAGTGGGTCGCATTATTATCCACATTTTCATAAAGATTGTTATAGAATAATGTATCGAATGGCTACACTGAAAGCATATCGTGGGATGGCAAGTGAGAAGATATCTCTTAGAAAAATGCAACACAACTTTTGCTTTAGAGCAATTATGCCAGCACAAGTTGATTGGTGTTTAACAAAAGGAGCGACTGAAATTATCGCAACTACTAATTCGCCAGATAATATTGATTATGGCGGGACGATGCATAAGGTTCATGCACACGGACGTACACGTAGACCAAATACTAAATCTGATAATATGACACTAATTCAGAAAGATGCCGATGTTTACAATACAAAACAAGATATTTGGAGAGTGAATGTTAGAGATTTTGCAACACTTGAAAAGATTAAATTTAAGAAATGACAGTATATATTAACTCAATCAGTGGTTTAACTCCCTTTGGTAATTTAGACCAAACATGGAAAGGCATAACAGATAATAAAGTATGTTATGGTCCTATTACAAAATTTATACCAGACCGATATACTCGTTCAACGGTCGCTGGTGAGGTAACATTCAATTCAGAAGATTATCCAATCATCACAGAAATTGAACGTGACAAGATGCCCGAGCATATGCAGTGGACACTAGGTTTGACTAGTGAACTACTTGAAGGTACAGACTTGTCCAAAGACAGAACAAGTGTTATTGTTTCATCGGGCATTAGTACATATTTGGAGTCTATTCGTGCAAATGAATCAGGAATAGATAACAGTTACACATTTTCTCCTAACTTGATTGCAAACAATATCAATATCAAATATGGATTTACTGGTCCTAGTTTGATGTCAATGACTGCGTGTTCGTCTGGTTTATACAGTATCATTATGGGTTGTATGTTAATAGAAACTGGACAAGCAGACCATGTTATTGCAGGTGCGGTTGACCAAACCATTGATGCCAATTCATACAAACAACTATGTAAGTTAAGGGCGTTATCAACAAAGTATAACAATGAATCAGAAACAGCAAGTAGACCGTGGGATACAAGTAGAGATGGCTTTGTTCTAAGTGAAGGCGGTGCTTTATTTTTATTGTCAAATGAACGAACATCCAATACTTTAGCAGAAATTACAGGATACGCAATGACAAACGATGCTCACGCCGTTGTCGCACCTCATCCTGATGGCACAGAGATTGAACGTTGTATGCGAGTTGCACTTAATAACAAAGTACCAGATTTAATCAATACTCACGCAACCTCAACTCCAATGGGTGATTACCTTGAGATAGATGCAATCAATCGTCTAGGATTATCAAACTCGTGGGTCACTGCTAATAAGTCCCAACTTGGGCATTTGATGGTCGGTGCTGGAGCCATCGAGACTGCACTTAGTGTATTATCATTAAAACACGATATCATCACACCATCACTTAATATAGATAATTTAAAGGATGGATATGAAATTATGTACACTCCAAAAACTATCAATCATCAGGTGAATTCTGTTCTATGTAACAGTTTTGGTTTCGGTGGCACTAACGCAAGTCTATTATTGAGCAAAACTTGACAAGTCCCGGTTTTATGCTATAATTATAGCATAATCAATTAAAAAGTAACGAATATGTTAGACATTTCAAAAAAACACACTTATATAGAGTTTGAGGACTCAAAAGTAGTCGTATATTTTGGTAAATACAATTTTATCGAGTCTGCTAAAACACTCAAAGATATGCAAGATAAAGATTCTCCTCACGTTTTTACTAAAACCGAGATATTAAGTGCATCGATAGTTGCAGATAAATTCAATGATAATTATGTGAAATCTTCTGGTACTTATGATATTGATGATGGTGAATTTAAAAAGATTGCTTTTAGTAATAAAGAAGTACTTATAGGAATTCTGACAAACTATCGTCACTTGATTACAAATAAAACATATCAGGAAGCAAAAGAGATAATGGAATATCTTGAGGATAAGTTTGCATTTAAAATTCTTGCTGATAATTTAACTGAATTTGAGAACGGAATTGCTAAATTTCTGGCTGATGATAGTTCATTGAGCAGTCACGTAATGGGAATTGCCGCATATATTCCTACTTATTACGCAACTCATACAAAAAGTGAGGAACTTAAAGATAGAAGTAATCAATCTGGACATCTAGCAAAGATTGGTGAAAAAGTTGATACTGAAATTGAAATACTCACATCAAAATATATAGCAACTACTCAATATGGTGGGTCTGGTTATATGGTTAATGCTATTACAACCGACAATCATAGACTAAGTTTCTTCACTTCAAACGAAGATATTGCGAATAGTAAGAAGAATATTAAGATTTCATGTAAGGTAAAAGACTTAGGTACTGCTTGGAGAGACGATAATATCAACGAAACCAAGGTAAATTACGTAAAATTCTCGTAAAAAGCGGTAAAACTTGACAGATCCTATTTTTATGCTATAATATAAGTATATCAATTGAGAGGACCCACTATGGAATATGTAGCAGAAAAGAAACCCACAATACTAGACGTAAGCATCGTTTATGATAGCGGTGGTGAGCGTGGAGAGACTTTATTGTTCGGTTTAGAGAAACCAACGGGTCGCTTATATATCTTCGAATATAACGAGTATATAGGCGAATTAGGTGATTGGATGGCTGGTCGATACTTGAAGAAGAATAGTTCAGGTAAATGGCAGAGCAATCATAGTCCCAAAGGTCCTATGGAGTTCAGCACATACAAAGAAATCGCCAAGTATTGGAATGAGAACATGGTTCTTCATTCAACTCCGAGTCGAGGTTCAAAAGAATGGGAAGATAGCATCCTTAATGGATACATCTGTGAGATGTCAGAGGGTATGGCTAGTCTTTCACACGTAGGATAATTATGTATGAAGTTAAATAAACTATTACCAAGTGGAGGAGCACCTCGACATGGTCCTAATATGACTTGGACCGGCAATGATAACGATGTGTTAGAGTTGTTGTTCGAGGATTCGTACACGGATGATATGTCAAATGAAGCAATGAACTTGCTCGTAGAGGACTACGCAGGGTCAACTCGCTTCCAAGACAGATTAAAGAACTTTAAAGTACAACGTTGGACATCTGGAAAGAACAAATCAGTGTTTGGTTCAGTTGGCGGACGTATTCCATTCGATGGAATGTTAGTCGATTGGATGGAAATGGGATTAATTACTGAGAAAATCGTCAATGATAGTCTTGTAATTAAGAAATATGAAGACGCAATAGAGAAGGATGCGACAATTAAGCAGGCCAAATTAGAAGCGGCCGCTTCATTGTGTGTGAATATGTCTATTGAAGATGTCATCTTCAATGGATTAGCAACAAAGGAGAGTGAAAAATGAGTGTGATAATGTCAATTGAAGAGGCGAAAGCCCAAGGTCTAACTCAATTAGTCGACCAACTAGAACGAGATAAAGAACGTAGAGAATTATTGAAGATGAAACCTCTTGAAGAAGTCAAAGTTGCAATGGAAGTTGAAGATATTCGTCAGAATATTCTTGACCTTGATAAGGATTGGGATTAAATAATGAATGAGTATTCTACTGGACCAGGACCGTTAGACGGTGGTCGTAAAAAACTTAATGATAAGATTAAGGCTCTAAATTCGAGTAGAGTATTTAAGAAGATAACACCCAAGGGTGATTTATCATGGTATGTTAAGTGGGTTTCAGTTGTTCTTATTGTGATAGCAACTGCGGCCAGAAGTGAAGGCTCAATACCACATATTGATTTGTGGTTTGGATTGTTAGGCACATTTGGTTGGCTTTGGGTAGGTATGCTTTGGCATGACCGGGCTCTTATTTTACTCAATGGAGTACTAGTAACTCTTATAGGAATGGGGCTAATTAACTTCTATGTTGGCTAAAAACTTGACAGATATCGATTTTATGCTATAATGGTACTATAAAATAAAGAATGAGAGATATGACAAAAACATCAACAAAAAACGAACAAGAATTAGATACTGCTATCGATGAAGTATTAGCCGCTAATGGCGTTGAGATAGATGATACTCTACCTGTACCAGTAGTTTTTGATTATACAGACAAAGAAGTTAGAGAGATGATTGTAAGTAGTCGTGTTAGACTTCTTATCCGTCATCCTTTCTTTGGTACATTAGCAACCAGACTTATACTTATTGAATCAGAATGGTGTCCAACTGCCGCAACTGACGGTAGACATTTTTATTATAACGCAAACTTCTTTAGAACTTTGACTCCAGAAGAAATTGATTTTGTTGTTGGTCACGAAGTTATGCATTGTGTTTATGAACATTGTGGTGAGTTTGGCAGATTAATGGACAAAAAAGAAGAAGACCGAGATATGCAACTTTGGAACATTGCGGCTGACTATAAAGTTAATCAGGCGTGTATGGAATCAAACATTGGTCAAATGCCAAAGAACGCAGTTCACGACCGAAAATTTTATAAAAGTTATACCGAAGAAATTTATGAACACCTAAAACAAACAGGTGAGGCTGATGATAAAGAAACCTTAGACGTTCACATGTTTGGTGATGGTGATAAAAAAGGTGAAGGTGAGGGTAATGACCCAAGTGGAAGAAATGCACCTATTAAAATTTCACCTCAAGAAGCCCAAGCAATTAAAGACCAGATGAAACAGGCTGTAATTCAGTCTGCTCAATCAACCGATGCAGGTAATCTTCCTGGTGATGTAAAACGTATTATCAACTCAATGACTAATCCTAAAATGGATTGGAGAGAACTTCTTAACATTTCAATTCAGAGTTTAGTAAAAAGTGATTACACATTTATGAAACAATCTCGCAAATCAATGTCTATGGGAATTTATCTTCCTGGTCAAAAGAATGAAGATAAGATTGATGTTGCAATTGGACTTGATGTGTCAGGTTCTATCTCGGCTTCAATGATTGAAGAATTCTTAGGTGAAGTTTACGGAATTATGCAACAGTTTCAAGATTTTAAAGTTCGTATCTGGACTTTTGATACCGAAGTATATAAAGAATCATATAAAGAGTTTGACCCGTATAATGCAGACGAACTTAAAGAATATGAGATAATCGGATGTGGTGGTACTGATTTTGAATGTAACTATAACTTTATGAAGGAAAACGATATTACTCCTGATAAGTTTATTATGTTTACAGATGGGATGCCTTGGGATTCTTGGGGTGATGAAAGTTATTGTGATAGTTTATTTGTCATTCACGGTAGTGAAAGTATCATTCCACCATTTGGCGAACACGCCTACTATAGTCAATCATAATATGAGTGATAAAAATAAAAATTGGATATTAGCAATCGCAATTACACTTGCATTTATATCAAGTTCAGTACTCGCCGATACGCCATCTGAATATGGTCCAGAATTTGACCGCTATCAATCCGGTTATACCGATGACGGTTGGTGGTTTGCACCCTCGGGCTTAACATATAGAAACATTGATGAACCCATAGACTATTCAATTTGTGTAGGATATAAAGTAAACGAATGGATTTTATGTAAAGAAATTCTCAAGTCACGAGGATATAGATTTCATAATACACTCGATGATATCGATGTATCACACACTTACGAAGCAGGTTTTGAATTGGCAAAAGCAAAATAGAAGTATAAACAGTTCATAGTTCTCAAACCCCACTCTAAACGGTGGGGTTTTTGACATATGTATTTTGATAAATATCTTTAAGTTAATTTCAATATGTTATATGAGAGATACACTCCTTCTGAACGCAGACGGCAATCCTTTAAGTGCCGCACCCCTTTCTACACTCACATGGCAAGAGAGTATCAAACTCGTCTGGCTTGACAGAATTAACGTCCTGGAATGGCACGAGGATTGGCAGGTTCATAGTCCTAGTATTACAATGTCCGTTCCTAGTGTTATGATTGTTCGAGAATTCGTTAAACGAAGGACCAACACATCATTTAGTAGAAGTAATGTTTATTGTAGGGATAATTATATTTGCCAATATTGTAAACAGATGTTTGGTCATAAAGAATTAACCATAGACCATGTTATTCCAAAATCAAAAGGTGGTAAAACAGAGTGGACAAATGTCGTTTCTGCATGTAAAAAATGTAATAATCAAAAGGGAAATACCATTGTAAAGCCATATAAAGAACCTAGAAAGCCAGATTTCTTACAATTAGTCAATGGAGTCAATGTCAAACACATCGACCACGACATTTGGTTGAAGTATATTAACCTCGATTCAGAGAAAAAAAGAGCATAAATTAGTAAAAAATGGTTGACTTTCTATAGTAAACCAAGTAGAATAGAATAGTGAATTGAATAATTCATATTATATAATATTAATTTAACAATGACAAAGGAGTAATTTTATGTCAGAAACAAAAGAAACAGCGGCACCTGAGGCACCTCAGGCTCCAAGTGTTTCCGTGAATGACCTCGTTAATGTTTATAACATTATCGATTTAGCGTCTAAGCGAGGAGCATTCCAGGCTAATGAGTTATCATCAGTTGGTGCTGTAGCAAATAAAGTCAAGGAATTTGTAGACCATGTTCAAGCGGCGCAAAAAGCGGCAGCCGATGAAGTGGAAGGTAAAGATGCAGACGTGACGGAAGATAAAGGAGAAGAATAATGCCATCATTTATAAAACATATCGGAACCCATAAGGGCACAAACCAAAGGCTAAGTGTAGTATTCCTACAACTACCTGATGATAAAGAAAACGCATTAGTAGTATACAGCGATTCATTACCTGATAAGTATCACGATGAATTTATGGCTGCGGTTGAATCTCAAGAAGGACAAAAATCTGCACAATTGTACGAAGTTCTTTCACGTAAACTATTTTTTCATGGTGGAACTATGTTAGATACATTACATAAAGAAGGACTAATGGAGAAGATGCCAACTAGTTCAATCATAATGACACCAAATGGACAAACTCAAATTGAATTGGTTGATTTGATTTCACAATTGGCTGATATCGAACCTGAAACTGCGACTGATACAGGTCCAACAGTTCAGGAAAGAATGGAAGAACAAGTTGATAGAAGTCTTGGTGATGATAACAAAAAGATTGCACAAAACTTACTTATTCAGGCAGTAATGCTAGAAGAAGAAGCAGGAAGAAAACGTGCCGAAGCAGTTACATTCGATCCATCTCTTGCCGAGAAAGCAGAAAAATCTGCTAAACGTGGCAGAGGTAGACCTGCAGGAACTACTGCAAAGGCGATGGCGGCGAGGGCGGCAGAAGCGACCGCAGAGGCATAAATACTTGTTACTAACGTAACTCCAATAGGCATAGAAAGAATATGAAGGATGATCCCGACTTTGACCGGTTGATGGAAGAAATCTTTCCAATGAGTATTCCTACGGAATATGTGGAAAGTATATTGGTAACACTTGCGAGTGGTCAAATGATTGAAATGACAGGTGATGAATTATTACAGCCTCTTCCCCTTGCTGATGATTTAAGTTGGGAAAAACTTGTACACAGGTTTGATAAAATTGCAGATGTTCAAGTAAAAATAAACGTTAAAAAGATTAAAAAAGATGTGGCTACCAATGTAATGTCTATTTTGGGAGAACATTTTGATGCTGATACCCCTACTGACGATGATAATTCTAAAGATGCAACGTACACATTAACAAAAGATAAACTTGAGGATACATTAGGTTCTCAAATTGAAATCAATTTTGATGAAGATAATCCTCCTGATGAAGATGATTTGCCCGATAATCTTATTGATGAAGATAACAAAACTGACTGAAAAGAACTGATGGTCGTGTAATTTAGATAAATAAGTATAGTAATTACTATATAAACTTAAAACACCGGAGTTAAATTATGATAAAAGAAACTATGATTCTTACTAGTACAGCCAAAGATTGGAACTGGATTTACGAATCAGTTGACGACTTTTTTGAAGTAAATGGACTTTCGGAGTGGAGAGCGAAAGAACTAAAATTATTTACTGATGCTGGCTTTGACCTTACAGACTCCGCAAAACATATGGTGCAATTGAACGAAGATGGCACTAAAGTGATAATAACAGTTGCTTATGCTGACCAAGCCGAAAAAGATGCTATATTTGCCAATATTGATGATAACGATATAGCACCTGAATTAGACCGAACATTAAGCGAAGACCACTTATTCTAAATCAATTCTAATTGATTTTCAGTCCTACCGTCTTTATTAGGCGGTAGACAAAATACTATATGGAATCTCAAATGTCTTCCTGCATTTAAGGCAGTATGCTTTTTGGTGGTATCAACGTGATACGTGATACCTTCCCACAATCTTTCCACTTCATCATCTATAATCATAAAACAATTTTCATTTGCTACTAATGGTAAATGAATTCTGGATGTTTTATCGTTGTGATATGTTAGACATGTTTTCCAGTTCATCATCATATATCTACCACGAACTGCTCCATATTTTTCATTAAAGATATTAATAACTTCTTCTGTATATGTTCCCTTTAGAAAATCACAAACCTCTGTAAAATCTATCTCATCTAAAATAACATCACGCATCTTTGGCTTTGAAGTAGGGTCAGTAGAATCATGATTGTCCCAATCATAATGAAGACTAAGTGTACCTGAATTTGGTTGGTCTTCTACAGGAGTGCCAGGAATAGTTTGTATTGACATCTGACCATTGTTTGCAATAAGAAACTGGTCAACATCCATATCATACATCTCCTTTCGAAGTCTATCGTAATCAATGTCTATGTCTATCTTAGTTATATTCATTCTTTACCCACCTTTTTAAAGCCCCAATCAATCAAATACTTATGATTGCATTTCAAACACGGTCCTGGCCACTGAGTAATAAATCTATATCCACATTGCAAACATTCCATGTCGTGTATTATTGGTTTCATAGGTTACCTTTATCTAATATTGATTGTATGCCGTCTTGTATTTCATCTGTTATACAAATCTTGTTTCCGTTTTCGTCTGCTACCCACATCCATATTTCTAATGCTGTGTAACCAGGATGTGCATTAACATATTCTTCTTGTAACATCTTTGCTGGTGCTGTTATATATAATGGTCCAAACTCTGGAAGAATCGCATTACCAACTGTTACCGCATTTATGTTATAATAGTTATAACTAAACAGTTTGCTTATAGGGATAGTCAGCACAGGCGATAGGTCATTTCCAAATATTACTCCTGCTCGTATGCCCGCAAGTAAAAAGTTTTTACTAAGACTGAAAGCAACACAATCAATTTCGGGTTCATAAACTGACATCGTTTCTAAAGACGTTCCATAGAACGCACAGTCTAAAAATATCTTACTATTTGTTTCTCTACAACGTTTCTTTAATTCTGGAAACCAAGTTGAAATACTACCTGTATGGTTAGGTTGACTAACGATAATGTAACTATTTTCCTCTATCGTGTCTAGGTCCGTATGGTGGATGCACTCAGCCGCATATGGGGATAGCAATGCGTTGTAAAACTTATAATCATCTTCAAAGTAATAAAACTTATTAACAGTCTTTGACCTATAAGCAATTTGATTAACCAGTGCATCGTGTATTCCATTACATACTGCCCAGTCAGAAAACTTATCTACTCCATTGAATCTTGATGTCCAGTTTAACCAATTAGAATGATAGTCATCTAACTCTGTTTGAGAGCCTTTATTCTTTATGAGAATTTTATCAAGCACTTTTCTAACTTGTGTCGGACAAAAACTATGAACCGCAGTTTCAGGTGTTATTTTCATTGCTTGTCTTTCAATACTAGTATTGTTAATAATATGCCCACTGATAATCCCACTGCAAACCCGCAAAGAGTGTACATCATAATGAACAACTTAATGGTCATTTCTTAATCTTCTTTTCAGTATACTTACAATGTTTACGTATATACGGGTCATACATGTTCAACGCCATCTTTTCTGGATGTAGTCGTTGATTCTTATGTCGTGTATAATAGTGTGCTGACTCTGTTGATTGCATTCTAATTATTGTTCTCATAGTATTAACCTTTTATTTTTTTATTAATCTGCGAATCCAAAGCACCGCGGCATAGACTATTAATCCATATAGTGTTGCGAATGCTAATTCGGGTAGGTAATTATAAATCTTCTCAATAAACTCAATTGTTGCGGCAATATCACCACCGCCAACGGTTGTTTCTGGTGCTTCAATAGTAATACTTTTTGTGAAATCACCAGAAACATCACCTACATTCTGTTGTATATCTAATGTATTGTCTGCCATTTTATCTCCTACGTACCTTCTCGTGGAATTCAACCATTTTTTCTAGTTCTTCCACTCGTTTAGTCAATTTTGCTATTGTCTCTAACAACTTATTTATTGTAGCCTCAATCTTCTTAACCCCAAACATTTTTAAGCCTTTGACTTTTTAGCAGTTTTGCCTTTGGTAGGTGTTTTCTTAGTAGATGCTTTTTTAATAGCACCTTTAGGTGGCGTTGCTGTCATTCCGTTTAATTTTCCTTGTGGTCCATTTCCTTTGCCGAAAAAGATTTCGGTTAGGGTTGGCCAATCTTTACTCCAACTGTACATATTATTTCTCCTTGTTATTAAATGAGGTGTCACCTGGATAGATGGGAATCATCGTTCCTGGCGCACGTTTTGGTATCTTACTATCCGCACTACTGACACAACTATCGCTTATACAAACTTTAGGTGCATCAAATAATTTGAACCCACTCTCAATATACCCTAGCGGCTCATCCGTACAACTGTACGAACGTTTTATTGAACCATCTGGTTCACGTATTATAATACCTTTAAATCCACTAGTGCATTCCCATCCTTTAAACTTATTAAAGTTAAATGCGTTAAATCGTTCTGCTTGGTCCATATACCATTTCTTACCTTTACTATCTTGAAACTCTACTTGCATAACAGGCGGGACATTCTTGTCATCACCGTTTTGCATATCCATTTTCCACATACCTACTTTAGGTTTTGGTCTTGTAACTTTTATGCCAGTTTCTTTCTGTAATTCTGTAGTGTAATCACGTTGTGGCATACCATTACGCATTGTTTCTAATTGCTTATCAGTGTATCCATCCACAACAAAAGAAGCAGTAGGGTCACTCTGTGGCTTCAGAGTAACATTTATACCTCTATTGTGAAAGTACATCGCAACGTTCCAGTCACGGTCAAACCATTCAGGAACAAGAACCATATTGATAGTTACTTGAACATCATGTTCCATACAGAATAATAATTTGTCTGAGAAACTTTCTTTTTCAGCAAACTCACTATGAAAACTTGCTGTGATACTTGCTCTGTGTACTTTAGCAACTGTGTCACAATATGTTTGGTGCCACTTTAGATTGCGTGACATGTTTGTAGTCATATGCACTGATGTATAGTTTGTATTCTCTACATCATCTGCTAAGTGTTGAAGTATATCTAAGTAACCTGGATGAAACGTTGGTTCACCACCAGATAGACTGAAGTGAAATGAGTTGAATCCGTTTTCTCTTGCCTGTCTTTTAATCTCGTCAATTGTTGCTAGACATAGTTCAGTCGGTCTATGGTCTTTACGGTCACTTCTAGCATACGGCCAACAATAAGAACACTTATAGTTACAGAATCGTCCCAACAACCAACTGATAGAGAATAAATCTCTATACAACAACGTTCGTTGTCCTACACTAACGATATCATCAAAGGGTATCTTTGTGAAGTCGTATTGCGACCAATATAACTCGTCTTCTTTATTCATTTATGGCTCATTCCGCATGGTTCATTAAATGTAACATTAAAGAATCGTTGTTTCGTTTCGTATGCCTGTTCAACTACCTTATAATCCACTCCAACTGTATTTAGAATGTGTCGCATATCCTCTCTGTCTTCTTCGTTCATTTGTTCTCTTACGTTATCTCTTATGTCTTGTTCAACCATATCATAGATACTAGCATAACACCATTCGCAGAATGTAACTGGTGTGACACCGAAATGTCCTTGTATACCACCACATGATTCATCGTATTCGTTTCCGCATATACTACAGTTATCTTTTGGTAAAAATTCTTCATTAATCTTTTCTTTCATATCATTTATCCATAATTATAAAGGTTTATCTCTTTCTTCTTTTACTGTTTTATATCCTTCTGGCAATACAATCTCATCTATTTCGTAATTGGGGTCTGTGTTTCTAGAAGATTCAATAATACCAAATCTTACAAAGCCCTCACTTTCAGACAATTTTTTAATATCATTTATCTGGTGCTGATTCCATTTGAACACAATAAATTGCCAACCTGCCCTACCTCCCGAAGAGATATATGCTCTCCAGTTTCTCTGTAAAGTTTTCCAATCAACATTCTTTCTATAGAGATGATTAGTTTCTTCATCTCCATCTATTCCAAAAATAACTGTCAGACGATTATTTAATTCTTTAGATAATTCTCCTAACTCACTCCAAAAACTTTCATTTCTAGACCCACCATTTACATGTACCCAAATGTCTTTCTCTTTATTGTCCAAATGATAAAAATATTTGATAATCTCTATCACGTCTGGATTAATTACAGGCTCATCAACATTACCACATAAAACTATTTCATCTAAGTGTTTCCATCTATCAGGCAGAAATGTTTTCTTTATATCTTCTATTGATAGATATGAATTGTTAAGTGCAACATCATAGTCTATCGTAAATTCTTTTCGTTCTTCGGGTGTTTCATTCTGAAGTTCAATCATATAGTTTCGTTCACATTGTGAACAGAAGGCATTACAGTAATTGGTTATTTCTAATTGTAACCGTCCTATATTACCTTCATTTGCCCACTTCATTATATATTAATCTTTATCTATCTTTGGCCATTCGCTTAGTGCGGCAACCGCATCATAGTTGAATATTTCTGCTGTTGCCCATTCTTTTTCAACACACCACCAACACCCTTTACATTCGATTGTGAACTTTTTTGAATCTTCTATCCAGCCTTCACAAGACCTTGTTAACGGAGCCAAAGTGGCAAGTAATCCATATTTCTTATAAAATGCTAAAACGATTCTTTTGTCTGTATGAACAAATGGACGATATTCATGGTATCGGCCATTGTCTTCATCTTGTTTTTTAAGCCATTTATCCCTATGTACCCAATCTCTTGCTGTCGCTCTATATTCCCATATATTTTTCCAAACTGGTTTGCCTATTTTTTCGTCTGGATTAATAGTGACGCCATTAAACATTCCAGTGATTTTATACTTGTCTATTAATTCCCATTGTAATTTAGAACCATTATCAATGTAATCTTTGCCTTCTGTCATTTTAATCATATGTTCACCAAACTTTACATTAGGGAATGCTTCTTTAACAAAAGCAACTGCTTTTCTGGAACCAATGTGCTGAACAGGTTTTTCTTCGTGAATACATGTCCATTGATGTATAGTAATATCTAGGTCATTCTTGTCGATATGGTGTGCCAACAGCCACAATAACATTGACGAGTCCATCCCACCAGACATACCAATTGCTATGTCTTTATGATTTAGATTTAGTTGTATTTCGTAGTTTTCAGGATGTATTTCATCCATTTTATCTTCACGTCCATATACTATTGCTGTGTCGGTTATTATCATCTATTGTTCCTATTTGTAGTTTCTAAGTTCAATTTTGAACATTTTTCAGTACATACTTTCAATTTTGGGTTAACTTTGTCGTCATATTTATTAGAGAAACTATTCTCTAAATCTTTAGTAAAGAAGTCATGGCTTATTATATCACGGAATGAATGAGAATGCAAGTTATTCCAATCATTATCGTACTTAGACATAAATTGTTCCCAATTCTCTCTGTTACCTATGTTTTGTCTTGTTTTATATTGATATGCCGAGTTAAGCCAACAGCATCTCCATACAGAACCATCATGAGATATTTGATAATTATTCTCTTTTTTCCATTTACAAACAACACCGATACTTTCTCTCGCATTTTCTAAATTTTCAAACATATCTAAATTTTTATCTATTTTAATATCTTTGATAATTGATTCTGCTTTACTTACTTGAATATCAATGTCTTTATTACTAACCACTGATAGTTCATTGTCTTCACTTACTACTTTGTCAAGTTGTCCTGCCTTTTTGCTTAACGCTAAAACTACTGCTTTTGATTCTACTCGCTGTATTCTATTTCTCTGAAAGTATTTAAAGCCATGTTGTTCTGCTAGTACTTTTGCTCTTTCCTCAAGTTCTTCATTGAAATCAAAAGGTATCATTTTCCATATAGCCCTGCCGCCGCCACTGATAAATGCTTCTGCATTTTCTATTATCTTATCATAGTTAGTACCAATTCTATACATGTTCTGTGTTTTGTTATCTATACCATCTAAATCAAACATTACATGATGTTTATATGGTAGATGTTTATGTAATATTTGACCGAGTTCTTTCCAGAATGCAGGCGACTTATATGAACCATTCGTAGATATGGTCAAATCATTTAATCCAGTAAATGAAAACCAACCTTTTAGTTTTGACGCAGAGTATTCTATTAATTCTAAGAAGTCAGGATGTAATGGACTATCACTAAAACTTCCATCGTAAGTCAAATGTGATACTTTGCCTTTTATCTCATCAATAAGTTTGTTATGAACCTCAACTGATAAGTTTATGTTCTTAGGTGGATTTGAAAACACGCCTGTTTCAGTATTCAATACATCATGTCTGATACATCCAGGACACTTTGCTTGACAATTAGAAGAAACTTCGATAGTTATATTCATTGCTCTAGTCATTAGATAATCCTACCAAACCCATACCAACGTTCTAAACAAAAAAAGCACGTGCCACAATGAATAGGATATCCATCTTCATCTTCTCCAGTGGGACATTCACACGAACAAGTAAAAGGATATAGTTCATCTAATACTTTTTCTTCATTATAAACCATAGCCACATCTCTCTTAGACAATAGGGCAAATGGGGCACCCTTTCTGACAGATGATTTAGGTAACAAGTCTCGTTCTTTATCTCTTTTATCTATATGAAACTTGACTTCTTCTAAATTTAAATTATGATTATGTTCAAAATATTCTAACATATCCTCTATAGGTGGATTGGATGATATTCCCGAATATATATCTTCTACTTGATATTCATTACGAAGAATGTCAGCCATCTTTTCCTGTCCCAAAACATAGCCTTCATCACTATGTTCAATAAAATTAGTTATATGTTTAACTGGTCTAACTCCTGTCAATTCATATACTTTTTCTACAACACGTTTTGCTAACATTGGATAATATGGTTTTGCATCAGTTCCCAATGTAAGAATGTATATCTCTGCATCGGGAAATTCCTTACACAGTTTATAATAAACAATTGCCGAATCTGCACCACCTGACAATTTCATTCCTAACTTCTTTTTCATATGTTCTCCTTTATGATTTGTAGTGCTTCTTTATTGACTGCTTCAAATTTGGTATCTGTGTGAGTATCAAGTAATTCTATATGCTTTAATGTTCGGTCTAATTCAGGTGCTATATCGATATCAGCCATCAATATATCATCTATCTTTTTATTACCAGTCAAATGTTTCATACGAACATCTTTCGGTAATTGGTAAATGCTAAGATAATCTGGAGTAGTTAGTAGATGATATCCTGTCTCTATTCCTATATCACTAAAATACGTTGTTAATTCTTTCATTCTATTAAAGTTTAATATACTTATAACAGAATTTGTCATAAGATGGCGTATTTCTCCTGCATCTTTATGTTTATTATATTGGCGCATATTACCATCAATAGTTTTCCAATCAACCCCCCAGCGAATACATTCTGCTAGTTCCTCTATTGCATCAATGCTAAACGTTATCACAAGATTTGGAAATTTTAATAACTTATCTAGTATTGTTTTCTTTGGGTATACACTTCCATTTGTTACTATCATCAGTTCAAACTTATCAGGTTCTATAACTTCTCGGTCAAGTTTATCCAAAAACCACTCGAAGTGTTTAGAATAAAATGGTTCGCCACCTTCTATTTTGATAAATCTAAGATGACTCAAATCTGTGTTATCTAATACATGCTTCATTTGTTCTTGATAAGTACGATACTTAGTGTTCGTCATGTCTGCATCACTTACCATATTATACATATTAAGTTCTTTAACTAATTCTTTTTTAGAACCCCATTTACTACTTTGTCCAGGATTACACATTCTGCACATCATATTACAGGTAAAATCTAATGCTATTTCTAAATCTTGTATTGCACCTTTAACATGTAAATCTCCTCGTGAAAAGAGGTCGTTTGTTTCTACTCGTCTGCTACGAAAACCTTCCCTTTCTTCTACTTTGCATTCTACACATATTTTAGGAAACTCACCCGATGCTAATTCATTTTGTAACTCTATGTATGGTTTTTTCTTATGTAATTCATCTAATGTTTCTACATCAAAAATTGTTGGAAGTTTACTCCATTCATCATCTTGTGGATTATTTTGCCAACTTTCAGTACGGGCACGACAACACGGTCTCAAATTTCCGTTAGTATCGACTAAGGCGACCCCACTCTGTGTATGAGTACAAAACATTATTTACTATCCTTCATTATATCTTTAAATCGTGGATGAATATCTTCTATATTCGTATTTCTTATCTTATCGTAGTATCTAGTAGTCTTTTTAAATTCTCTAAATACCATCTCATCATACTCGTGAGTATTTATAATAGCAATTGCTTGGTCACATTTGATATTGTTTTTCTTGTCGAGCCATTCACAAACTATTTCTCGATACTCAGGTTTCAATGCTCTTAGTGAAAATCCTACTGGATTATCTAACAAATATTGTTCTAATTCAATGTCACTATCAATAAAATAATCAAACCATGAGTCTATTATAGCATAATTGTACATCTGTGCAGTCATATGTAATGACATTCTATCACCAAATTCTCTTTCATAGATATCTAAATTGTTTGATATCTCTTCCCATTTACTTAACGTTCGTATATAATCTTGGGTGACGCCTGCACCGTCAACAGACAATTGAAGATAAATGTTATCAAATTTTTTCAATAAATTAAACCATTTCTTTGATACGTTTGTTGCATTAGTTGTTACATCAATATCAACATCGCTATTAATATTAGATAGTTTTTCTAGAAATTCTCTACATTTCACATCAACAGATGGTTCGCCGCCGAGAATTTTTATTCGCACCAGTTTATCCAATTCAAGTTTATTAACATCTTCTGTATCTAAAATATTTACTATTATGTTTTGTTCTTTTGCTATCAACGATGACGATTCAGCATTACACATTCTACACATTAAGTTACAAGAATTACTTGGTCTATAATCTAATAATTGTACTCCGTTAGACATATCATATTCTTCGTACGATTGTCTTGAGGACCGTACTCCCGATTCTTCAACACCAATACATTCAGAACACGTTTTGTTAACATTGCCATCATACATTCTTTTTTTAATATCTTCCAATGTTTTAGATGAATTGAATGCATCTATATTACCATAAAAATAATCTCCTCGCCATTCACAACACGGTGCTATTCCCAGTGTTCCATGGTAATGTAGATTGACCCAAGGGGCTTTGCAAAATGGTTTAGCAGTGGTCGACATTATTTTCATCCATTGCCCAATAACGTTCATTGCACCAAAAACAATAACCACAATCATCTGGACGTTCACCATTCCAATCAGCAGGCGATTCTACGTCACCACCTTCACAAGACCGAGTAGTATATAATAAATCTAATATGTTATTATCTTTGTATTGTTTTATAACCCATGCTTTGTTTATATAGAAAAAAGGATTAGACTCTTTTTCATCACGGTTCAACAAATCAAATTTAGCAATTTCCGTTCTATCTCTAGATGATTCTCTTCCTTCTATTGGCATAGGTGGATTCAATGTTGTTGCGTTATATATCATATCAATATCATAATCAAACATTACTACTTCTCTAAACTCATCAACACATAAACACTCAGCAGTTCTATGTCCATATTTTTCTATGATACCTTTATCTATATCTTTTACC
>Ga0257107_1000340_pt1 | contig 18014 bp, 11 predicted proteins | sample LP_taG_2_FD_190178 | JGI IMG/M metagenome (GOLD analysis project Ga0257107, IMG submission 190178) | Marine microbial communities from Northeast Subartic Pacific Ocean, Canada - LP_J_2011_P26_500m | ecosystem: Environmental > Aquatic > Marine > Oceanic | place: Canada: Northeast Subartic Pacific...
GAAATATTCCACTTATCCATGTGTTGAATATCAAAAACTTAACGGAAGAATTAGGAATGGCCTTCGCACCAATTCCATTGCCCGATATTGGTAAAGGATCTCTTTATGCCGTAGAAAAATATAACCTTACGGTAACCATGATGAGCTTTTTACTGGTCGCTGGAATGGTCTTTGGAGTAGGGTGGAGGAGCCATCAGCAAATTAAACAACGAATGATGGATCATGAACCAGACAGTGTTATTTAGAATCCTATTTTTATTATTTGCAGGATATTCTTTCCTTTCTGCCGAAATCCTTAAACCAACCATTGGTGGTGAAGAAAAAGAAATATTGAAAATTGCCGGAAAACGAAGGATGTATACTATCATGCGAGAGGATTCTCTAGTATATCAAGTTAATGGACCCGCTAGAATCGAACTAATCACCCGCTATCCATCCCCAGAAAAGTCTAACAAAAGTCAACCATTTTCATATCAATTGGTGATCGATAATGAAGAACCTATAACAATCAACCACCGCTATAAGCTGCAGAAAAGCATTCGCTCGGTGCAGCACCCTAGCCATTATTACACCTATTCTGGAAATTATTTTATTAACATTGAGGATGGAGATCATAAACTTACCGTGTCTGCTAATGCAGACCAGAAATACCCAGTATTACTGCGGGTGATTAAAAAAGGCTTTAAAACATCACTCAACAATATGCATGAACTACAACCCATGGTTTTTCAAACTAACAGGACGGTCGTGGTGTCAGGGAAGGCTATATCTTATTACGATTTGAACCATGGGCGACCTTTGCAGTTGGAAATGGATGGATCCCAAATTTTACGTATTTTGTCCCGACTATTGTTTGAATCGCAAATGGGCGAATTAGAGAGTTATCGTATCCGCGTAAAAAGTGGAAGGAAAGTTTTGGGGACCTATTACATGTCCACAGAAAGATCCTCAGATTCAACTGTTGAAGGACAATCTGATAAAGTACCGGGAAAATGGAGGACATGCGAGGTAACTATTCCTGAAGGGAAACACGTTATTTCAGTTGAACTTGTTGAAAAAGAAAGAAGTGTTTTGACTCGTTTTCAGGAATTCAAATGAGATTTCTTGCTGTCATCATATTACTTTCCAATCTCTGGGGTCAGGCCTGGACTGACTATCTACGATCACCCATAAAATGGGCGGTAGGATTGACAAACGGATACGACAACAATGTACTTCGATTATCTGCTATTGAGAAAGATGATGCTGCGTTGAAGCAAACTATTTTGGGTGGTACAAAAACATTCGATTCCCACTATGTTCGTTTTTCCTTGAGTGGTCTTAAGAAGATTCAACTAGGTGATAGGGAAAAGCAAATTCAATTTTTTGCTAAAAGCAATCTTTCCAACTATATCCAATATAAACATCGCCAGTATTGGAGCGGATATGTAAAGGCGTCCTACCATTGGGGTGCATACCGGCGATTAGAATATATGCTCAGACATTTGGATAACTATTACATGCGCCACTACAAAGATTTAGATATTACTGTTAATCAATTATTTGCCTGTAGTTTTACGGACCGTGAGCAACGTCTATTAATATCTCATCCGATAAAATTACGACTATGGATTACTGGATCCGTTAGCTATACACAGCGATATTACGATCAATCCTTTACAGAGTTTGATTCGGATATTTTCACGACAACTTTAAAGGTAAGTAAAAAATTTCGTGACTTTGGTACGATTTCGCTGGAAGGAGTATATGGAATTGCTGATAATATTACTTTTGGTAAGGGTGCAAAATCAAGTGATCTGGACCGGTCCTATAGGCATACGGAATTATATCTGCCGTTGAGTTATGATCAGGGGATGCTTGGTTTTGAAGTAGTGGGTTTTTCACTTAGGACTGATTTTCGTCAATATGAAGTAGAGGATATTGGTGATCCCCTTCATAGTGGTCGCAGCCACAGGGAAACTAAATTTGACATTTGGGGCGAAAAGAATGTGAAAGAAAATCTGATGATAAGTTGCACGATCCGATTTCGAAATAGATTTACTGATTCTCATTATGACTGGGTCTCTGAATTAAAATCATTTGACCAGATACATGCCTGGATTTCTATTGAGTGGAAGATGCTCTATGACCGTTATTAATATTAGAATGAAACACTACTTAAATCTATTAATCCTTTCTACGATTTTTAGCTGTATTGAACCCAATTCAGAGAATTTGTGGAAGCTAAATGAGGTCGTACATATTGAAACCGAAGGTTATTGTCGCGATGTATACATATCTGGCGATTCTGTTTTTGTTGCTGCTGGGCAGGGAGGTGTACAATTGTGGGATATAGGCACTATAACAGCACCAAACTTGTTATGGAAAAAATCACTTGCAGAATTAGGTGTAAACAAAGAAATCACTCAAGTCACATATGCATCATCCATTAAACAATTATTTGCTCTAGAAAGTAATGAGCGCCCTTTACATATCGATTTATCCAGTGGTGATACAGCGTCAGTACAAGGGCAGTTTTCAAGCGAGAAAACTAAGGAATTCCGCGTTCTGACAAATGATGCAAATTCATTTACGGTATATGCTGCTGATAATGATGATGGCTTAAAGTTAAGCACCTTTGAATATGATACTAGTTTTGATCTCTGGTTTAATACAGCAGGAGATGAAATTGTGAGTTTCGGAAATCCAAATGGGATTGATATGTATGAAAATGAGATCGTGTTAACGCTAGATCAGCTTGGCATTGAAGCCTTCCATAGTGAAAACGGGGTTATTACCAGCAGTTACCAAATTGATCTAAAGGGAAATGCCAGAGCTGTTACAATGCTTAATGGGGGTGAATTTTATGTTGCTTGTGAAGATGCCGGTGCCTTTAAGTTAGCAACAGGCTTTTCTGCTCAATCAGACGGGAAAATTCAGTTTGCAAACGATCTATTTGTTACACACATAGCTGTGAATAACAATCAATTGGCATTGTCATGTGCCAGTAATGGACTTGCCCTATATGAACCTGATGGTAATACAGCCATCAGTGCTAGGGGAATTCATGATATTGGTTATGTCTACCATGCAGAATTTTCAGGTGGTTATCTTTTTGCCGCCACGCGCGAAGGATTACAAATTTTTGAAATTGATGAATAAGGAATAAAGATGAGAAAAAATTATCTAGCCGCCTTTATGATTGTTATTTTATTAAAAGCGCAAGATATGTCTTGGGATCCCAATGGCCTTCCAATTCGCCAAGGGGTCCACATTGAATGGCAGCGGACGGTGTGTCCTGGTGAACCTGGAAGTATGATTTTCGTTTGGTCAGATACACGCTATGGCAGCCGAAATATATTTGCTCAAAAAGTAGATTCCTCTGGGGCCTTATTGTGGGGCACGGGGGGTAGCGACGTTACTAATTTGCCCGGCCGGCAAGAGGATCCTGTTGCAATTACTGATGGTGATGGTGGTGCATTCATTGCCTGGGTAGACTATCGGTTTGATGAAGAAGGTGACATTTTCATTCAGCATGTTGATAATGCAGGAAATCGACTTATGGATAATGATGGAGTTGCACTGGCACGGATAGATGGTAGGCATTTAAGTATTAACATGTGTACGGACAGCTTAGGTGGAGTCTATGTGGCCTGGCAGGATAAACGAAATTTCCTCGATGATGATATTTATGGAACCCATGTTTCTTCGGATCACCAGGTTGTTGCTTTGGCCAGTGGGATAGCCATTATTGAAATGAATGGTACTCAAGGCGCCAAAAGTCTTGAATATGCTGGTAATAACGAAGCCACGATTATCTGGTCTGATACACGCAGTGGATCTGGAAATGATATTTACTGCCAAAAACTGAACATGGATATGGATAAACTCTTTGCTGATGATGGTTTAGCAGTCGCCGCCACTTCTGATCTTGAGACCACACCTAGAACCACATATATGACAAACGACACTTCATTTATTATTTGGCAATCCGGCACAGAAAACACCGATATTTTCTACAATCTTTTGACTAGTACCGGGTTAGTATTTACTGACGCAGTTCAACTGTGTAATTTTGATTCTCCGAAGGTAAGCCCCAGGGTTAAACGGAATAGTTTAGGGGATATTTTCATCCAGTGGATCGATTATAGATCAGATCCCACGGATGGCAATCATTTCTTTCAGAGAATTACAGATGGCGGTGACATAGTTTGGGATGACAATGGTGTACAGTTAGACCCAAGTGGTGATGACCACCATGCCCGGTTTTCAGCAGGATCCTCAGGAGAAGTTTTCGTCTATTGGGAGCGTGGTACATTTCCTAATGTGGATATCATGTATCAGAAGATAGAGTCGGATGGTACGTTACTCTTGGATGACGCATTATTCATTTCTGATGCGACCGGTTATCAGTCTATGCCCAATGTGCTAGTTGATGATGGTAACGGTGCATTCGTGGTATTCTCGGATCAGGGAAATGGCAGTATCGATCTGAAAGTACAGAAAACTGATGGCTCAACAGCAAATTTTGATACAAATGGTCTAATAGCTATGCCCGGACTGGATGGTGATATAGAATACACTAAACCCATGTATTCAGGTGGTGATGTTATCTTAACTTGGATTGATGCCCGGGATGGAAAAAAAGTTTTTGGCAGAACTCTTGATGGTAGCGGTCCAGATCCGGGGTTACAAAATGGCTTAATGTTAACTGAGTTTGACAGTTATACATTCCAGTTGGAAAATGAACCGGTAACATTATTAGCCCATGATTTCCTTTTTACAGCTGCCTTTGATGCCTCAAGTGGAGCAAAGTTAGTTCGTATTAACAAGTTTGATCTTGAATATCAGATGCAATGGCCCAGTGGTGGGCAGATAGTTTATCAAGGTCCTGCTGACCAACGAAAGGTCCATTTATTTGAGACGCCAGATGGAATCGGTGTTGTTTGGTCAGAGATCCGTGATGAAATAGATTTTGATCTATTCTATCAACGTTACGATTTGGATGGTCTACCTCAACTTGATTCTGCTGGTGTGACCTTAATGGATGGTTCTTGGGTGGATAATTATGTTGAGGGAATTTATTCAACACCTGATGGGGATTTCATTTTAGTATGGGTGGACGATATTTGGGGTGCTGGCTCTCTTAAATATCAGAAATTTACTACCCTGGCCGGTGAAATAGCAGATAGCTGGCCTAGTGATGGTTATACGCTATCATCTACGGGGGACCCGGAAAAACTCAGAGGCAATATCAGTGCCTCTGCTGATGGAATACTTGTAGCTTGGGAGGAATTTTATAATTTTAATAAAAATATAAAGGCGAATATAATTCATTGGGATGGATCGTTACAGTGGACAGGTGGATTACTTTTGACAACTGCAGAGAATGACCAAATCAACTTAGAACTTGCTGTAGATGAACTGAGTCAGACGGCCTTTGTAGTCTGGGAGGATTTTCAAAATGGAAACGATCTAGATATTGTTGGTCAGTTTCTAGACTTGTCCAATAATAGTCTTTATGGTGATAATATTTTTATTTGTGATAATGATCTATACCAGCAGTCACCAGCAGTCAAACGGGTAAATGAAGGCTATTACCTTATTGTTTGGGAAGATGAGAGAGGATTTGAGAATGAAGATCCAGTATTGGCCGGTGGCCTAGATATTTATGCGCAGGTTGCGCATTATGCAGATGGCCTAAAATATTCTACAGCGGGTGTTATTCTATGTCAAGAATACCATGATCAAAAGAAACCACAAATTTCACTTCTGTACACCGATGGAAGTGAAATAGATAATAAATGGTTTGTGCACTGGGAGGATATGCGCAGTTCGGGAAAGGCTGATTTGGTTAACCTCTATGGACAGGCGATTCAGGTAGCTGATGCAATGACTGCTGATCCATCAGCCCTAATGCCCGATCAATATTATATAGGAAATGCTTATCCAAATCCGTTCAATGGAACAGTAAAGATAGATATTGCTATCCCGTCATTGCAGCCAGTAGATATTGCTATTTTCAATATGCTGGGACAGATTGTTTATCAAGAGAAACTTTTACCTCTTAGTCAAGGCGTCCATTCATTTACTTGGAATGGAAAAGATCTGTTGCAGCAGGATGTATCTAGTGGCCTTTATTTGATAAATGTGACTGCAGGTGAATTTCAATCAATTAGAAAAATTACCTACATAAAATAATCTTACTGCTGCTGGTTCATCATGAAAGCTATAGGTAAAACAGTAGCATTAATGTGCACTTGTTTTGTTTTAAATAATGCGCAGGCATTGGATTCACGCTATCATACATTTCCTGAAATTCAGGAATTTCTTGATTCTCTCGATCAGATATCTGACTTTAATTCAATATACCGGGTTGATACTATTGGATATAGTAGCCAAGAGCAGTTACCCATTTTTGCGGTGAAGATATCATATAATGCTGAAATTAAAGAAGATGAACCACGGGTATTATTTATTGGTCAAATACATGCTGAAGAAATTTTGGGCGTTGAGGCCGTATTAAAACTGATCACTGAAATGCTTGATCCGCCCCCAGCAGAACTACAGCATATGGACATATTAAAACAAAATCTTGAAACCTGGATAATTCCGACCCTTAATCCAGAGGGATTGAATGTTGTTCATGATGGACTTGATGTGAGTTTCAGAAAGAATAAAAAAGATTTTTCGCCGGAAGGGCCATGGCCAAATAATTATTTTGATTACGATCCCGCTATTGGTGAGGACATTGATGGCGTGGATTTAAATCGAAATTTTGATTTTAATTGGGTTTTTGGTGATACGTTCATGGAACCTGACCCCAGTGATTATGCTGCGCATTACGATTATTATCAGGGGACAGCACCCTGGTCTGAGCCTGAAATAAGGGCTGTGCGAGACTTGGCCCTGGAAAATGATTATGTTTTCTCGATTGCCTGGCATAGTTCTCGATCAGGAAGTTTATCAGAAAAAGTTTATAATTCATGGCGTTGGGATGGAGATAAAAAGACGCCAGATAATACTACTATTAAGGGCATAGGAGATCAAGTTGCAGAACTTATTCTCAAAGAGAATAGCACAGATACTTATCAATCTTTATATGGGCAAACTAGAAATGGAAAAGCACATGACTGGTTTTACCGCGCCACTGGTTGTTTTCAGTATCTCATTGAATGTGGTACATCGAATTTGCAGCCGGATAGCGCTTTGATTGAGGATACTATTGATCGTTTGATGCCAGCGATGCTTTTCCTAATGGATCGTACAATTGGATATAATACCGATGCATCCCAGATTACAGGTATAGTTACTGATGGTAGCACTGGAATGCCCCTTGAAGATGCTACAATTGTAATTGATGAACTACATAGTGGTGTTCAGAAACCCCGAAAAAGTGATGAATTTGGCCGTTATCGCCGAATTTTGGAACCAGGAACATATTCGGTCAGGTACGAAAAATCTGGTTATTTCCCTTTAAATTTCTCTGTCACTGCTAATCCTAGTTCACCTACGACGCAAAACGTAACGCTGGTTCCGCTACCCTTACATAATGTTGATATAACAATTGCTTCCTTTCAATTTCCTGTGGTTTTGGATGAAAATCCATTTTTAGTTATTGCAAATGAAGGCATATCTGACACAATGGAAATGGATTTTAACCAAAATCACAGTCTAACAATTCCGGAGGGAGAGTGGGAATTCACGATTTACTGGGATTATCTCATTCCGTGGCGGCGTACTATTACCGTTACTGGAGACATGGAACTAGATGTAAATATGCCCCAGCCATCTTGGATGCAATATATTTATGATGAAACTGTTGATGATAGTTCTTCATTTAGCACAATTATAGGGCCTTGGGCATTTGATAACTCGATTCGCACCCAGGAAGAATTATATTATGCAAATGCCGACTCTCTGGATTCTACATTTACTCTGGAAACAGATCTATATGTATTCCCTCAAGAAATGAACGTAGTCGCACTGCGGATCAATCATCAGTGGGAATTTGAATGGGATTATGATTCGCTCCGAATTATCCTAATGGATTCTACAGATAATACCATCGCTGAAATGTCGTTGTCTGGTCACCATTGGTCAGAACCCATACGGCATAGGTTGATGATTGCAGATACAAATGGATTTAATAATATTAAAGTAAAACTTGAAGTAACTAGAGATAAAACCATTAATTATAGAGGATGTAATATAAATTCTATTGAGTTATATGCTGGAAATGATTACACATTAGGTATCGTAACAGAGGGGCCAGGCATAGGACAAAAATCTGAAGCCGTTTCAGTAACTAATATATATCCAAATCCATCAACGGGCATGATCAGTATAGATCTAATCAATAACCGTCAACCCGTAACTATGTTGGTATACAATCTTCTCGGCCAGGAAGTACACTTTGAAAAAGTTCGGCCGCAATATCGACAGCGACAACCTTGGCGATATAATTTATTGGATAATATTAGTGGCACAACCAGTTCGGGCGTGTATTTCGTTAAGATTATATCAGAACAACAAACATTCACAAGAAAATGCGTTTTATTAAAACCTTAATTTTACTTTCATTGACGTTTCTATTTGCTAACGAAAGTTCATTTCGAGGTAAAGATCGTGCTGATATCTTAAGTGGACCGATCCCTATGGCGTATCTGCATCTTATTTCTGAAACATACAATATACCCTTGAGCCAACTAAACACCCAGCGCGGATCTTACTTGATCATTACACCTGATAATATGGTAAACTACCTGGATGAGTTTGTTTCATTTAAAAGATCACAGGGTTTCAATGTTTCAATAAAAACACTCGGTGAAATAGGGACCACAGCAGAAGAAATCAAAGGCGCCATTGCAGCAACATTAATGGCTGACCCAATGTTAGAATATGTTTTGTTAATTGGTGATGTTGACGGTGTAGCAGCTATGCCGTCTTTTTATTACGGTCCTGAAAATGATGTTACAGATCAGAAATACACCCATTTACTGGGCGATGATTTTTTCCCCGACGTGTTTATTGGCCGTTTTTCAGTGGATTCAGTATCTGAATTAGTGGTTATGATTCGCAAGACCATCAATTATCACCGGCAACCTTTAGCAACTAATCCTGATTGGCTTGATAAGGCACTTGTAGTAGCTGGAAACTATAGTAATACTGTTCCCATTCCCATTACACCAAAATGGACATCCTATTGGATTCAGGATCTGTTGCTTGATGAGGGATTTACTACGGTAGATACTGTTTTCTACCCACCTACACAACAAGGGGCAGCATTGATTCAAAATTATATTAATAGTGGTGTGGGCATCGTCAACTATCGTGGTTGGGGAGATGCCAACGGCTGGCATTATCCTGAATTTCATGTCAGTGACGTGGCTGGGCTAAACAACGGCTGGATGACGCCAGTTTTTACCAGTTTTGTTTGTAATTCCAATGATTTTGCAAATAACGTGGATCCATGTTTGGGTGAAGCATTAATTCGTGCTGGAACACCCTCAAATCCCAAAGGTGGTGTTGCTATAATAGGACCATCTGATCTGCATACCAGCACCAAGTATAATAATGTTATCAACGCCTATATGTTTGATGCAATGTTGGACGATGGTATTGTGGAATTGGGACCAGCGGTCAATGCAGGATTATTAGGTCTGACTCGCGAATTTCCCAATCTAGATGGTCCTGAAGAAGCCCAGGAATTCTATTTTCATGTGTATAATATTGTGGGAGATCCCTCTGTTTCAATACATTTGACTAAACCGCATGAATTTTCAATAACTACAGAAGAATGTTCTGCTGGAGATGGTTTTATCGAATTATTAGTATTTGATGAGAATGGTAGTCCAATAGAGAATGCGAATGTATCCTTGATGGCAAATGACAGCATTATATTCAAAGGGAATACGGATACATATGGGCAAATCGATGCGTCAATTACCTTAGGTGACATTTCAATTATTGATGTTTATGTTAATAAAAATGGTTTTATTCAAGGTCATTCAGAAGTAGCTGTTACAAATTATGGATATGATCTTGTTTTAGTAGGTTATGAAATTGATGATGGTAATGGAAATGGTATTTTAGAGGTAGGCGAGCTTGCTGATATTTATCCTGTGTTTAAGAATATTGGAAATCCTACAAGTAGTTATAATGGTACTGTAAACACAGATAATTCAGAAAATTGTCAGATCATATCTTCAGAATTCGAAATTCCTGAGTTAGAAACAGGATATACTGCGTCAATTTCAACACCAATCACGGTGAGAGTGAATTCAAAAGATAGTGATCATATAAAACTTAATATAGTTGATCAGACAGAAGAGTGGAGCTTTAGCTTTGCTGTACCAGTTATAAAACCACAATTAGATATTATTTTTGGTCCAGATGATATAGTCCCAAATTCTTATTTTATTCCTGAATTTACATATCAGAACTATTCTCCAAGTCTAATTGAAAATGTTGCTTTGACATTTATTAATCCAAATGGTTTGATGGGCTGTTCTGTGATCGATAGCACAGTCTATTTTGATATAGAGCCATTCACATCACAAACTGTTATTTTAGATGATCATTCTTGCTCAATTGCTGATTCAATTTCTACAGGCAGTGATCTGATACTAAACGTAGTAATTTATCAAGATACAGTTACCATATATCAGAATGATCATACCATAAGTATCGATCCTCACACCTCAACTGACGCAGTGTCTCCTACGTGGTATGGCTATTGGGCCTATGATAACACTGACGCTAATTACACTCAAATGCCTTCATTTGACTGGGTAGAACTGGATCCAGGTTATAACGGCAGCGGCGGCACTGAATACAAACTGGATGATGATGATCACGTGAATGTGCAGTTGCCTTTTGAATTTCAGTATTTCGGCAGGACCTATGATGAAATAACCATCAGCTCCAACGGCTGGGTTTCGTTTGAATTATGCGACATTGATTATTTCTATAACTATACTATTCCAATGGCCTTGGGACCCAAAGCGATCCTGGCACCATTCTGGGATGACCTGGAAGTGATCAACAACGACTCCATTCGGGTTTATACCAGTCACGATGAGGTAAATGACCGTTTTATCATTGAATGGTCCCGAGCTTTAAATGGATTTGATGAAGTAACAGAAGAAACATTCGCTATCCATTTATACGACCAAACTGCCATGCCAACAGAATCTGGAGATGGTGTGATCGAATTCCACTATTTAGAGATCGCTGATATTGACGCTGATAAGAATTATGCTACAGTGGGCATAGAAGACCACACCAAGAATGAAGGTATTCAGTATGTTTTTAACAATGATTACGCTCCCGGTGCAGCAGAGCTTGCCCAGGAACGAGCCATTCGTTTCACAACAGAAGCACCGACTAACTACGTGGCACCTTTAGGAACGGAAGATGAAAATCTGCCTACAGGTTTTCAATTAATGCCAGCCTATCCGAACCCATTCAACCCCGTAACAACCATACGTTATCAATTGCCAACGGCCTCAGATGTAAGAATGACCGTTTATGATATTATGGGGAGGGAAGTAAAGGTATTACTTCATGAACACAAAAATTCCGGAACCCACGCTCTTCAATGGAGCGGCACGAACAGATTTGGGCAACCTGTTGCTTCCGGGACATATTTTTTGATCATGGAAGCATTAAAGTTCAACCAAATTCAAAAGGTGTTATTGATCAAATGAGTATAAAAATATATATGACCAATTGGTGCCCGTATTGTCGCAGTGCCAAGACATTGCTAAATAATAAGGGCGTGTCATATGAAGAGTTAAATATTGACGAACTTGGAATGACCAGGAATGACTTATATGATCTCACAGGTGGTCGCACCGTACCGCAAATAATAATCAATGAAAATTCGATCGGTGGATTTGATGATTTATTTTCCTTACACCAATCAGGGGATCTGGATGACTTACTGGATGTTCCTGACTAACTTGCTGGCCCAAAGATTGAATTTCTATTTTAAAAAGTCCCTTTTTCTGGGACTTTTGTTTTTTCACATAAGCTGTTCAGGATCGAATCCTGTAAGCGATTTATTAGGCAGTATCTCTTCCAAAGTTGCGTCTTCTAAAGTAGCACAAAAAGTGGGTAAATATTTACCCACGAGTTCAAGAGAATTTGGTGATATCTATGCTATGGAGTCACAGGTACGCAATCATCGGGAATGGGTCCAGGATAAAGCAAAAGAATTAAAGGTCACTAAAAAGATACTGAGGCCATTACTAAATAAGTCACGACAGGATGATTTTCAGTTTTATGAATATGTTGATGCCAACCTGGATATCATGGCAGCTGCACATAAAAATATTTTATCTAATGCAAAGACGGAAAAAAAGCTAATCATCCGAGTGCAGAAAAGTAGACGACTGGAAATTGAATCAAAAATTCCAGGTAAAGAAAAAACATTTAGACAACAGTTCATTACTCTTGATAATGCAATTATTGAAAGGAAGCTGTCTTATGAAGAATCAATCTTAAAAATTGAAAAGGCACTGGAAAAAAGGGATATGGAATTGGTTTTCATTACAAAACAGAAGGAAGATTGGTTTTTTATTTCACAAGGATTATTTGATCGAAGGACGGAATTACAACCAAAGATTAAGCACCTCACTTCAGAAGTAGTTAATGCTGTAGCTGATAGTGGTAATTATATCGAAATAATAGGAATCCGCTTAAACAAAGTTGAGAGACTTAATCGGAAACTTGATCAATTAGACAAATTTTTTGTGGTAATTGATAAAATTGCAGAAAAGGAAAAAGGCGGCCGGGTTTATCTTCGTAATAATCCTGAAAAAAAAGAAGAATATGAGCTTCGTTTTGACAAATCAGTAGAAGCCTATGAAACCCATTTAGAAGATCTTACTATGTTGTTATTAGATTAAATTATTTTAATAATGTTGCTTTCAGCCAGCGCTGAAAATTATCTCCTTCAATCACAATAAAATACTGACCTGATGGAACGGGCTTACCTGAATTAGATATGCCATCCCAACGAAAAGTCCAATTACCGGCGGGTAAAGTTTGGTTCGCTATTTCAGCGATACGTTTACCTGTAACTGACACTACCTTAATCCTAATCTGCTGTTTAAAGGGGATTTGTATATCAAAGGATGTAGATGGATTAAAAGGGTTTGGGTAATTTTGCGATACCGATATAAAGACAGGCACAACATTATTATCTACTGCTAGTTCACCATCAGTAATATCTATTTGGTAGTCCCAGTTGTTTGCACTCGTATCCTGACTGACTACAGCTAGGTATAGACTGCTTGATCCTGTTGGATCAACATTAATTGAATTACCGGAATAAACAGTCCAAGAATTATCTGCATATGCAATTATAGCATGCATATTAAGATCTGAGGCTGGACCTGAATTATTTGTCAGGATTGCCAGCACAGGATCACTCGTATTAACCTGTGTATATTGGCTCGCAAAGCGGTTAAGATTGGTACTTGTAACTGACTGGTTAGTACCTGCACCATATGTGACAGTTTGAAATGTTGCTGGTCCACTTACGGGATATGTATCTGCTTCGTCATAGGAAAATAATCCAGCATTAGGGTTCGAAGACATAATCCTGTTTGCTATGACCATTTTATTCAGCGCATCGGAAAACGATGATCCCTCATTGGATAAGGCTAAAGAAATCGCCCTGTGGCTGAAATCTCCGTAATAACTATCATTAAGTATACTTTTCTCCCAGATTCTTTTGAGAGTTAAGCTACCACCCAAGTGTTCAAATATGTATTGCGGGAAAATAAATGATCCATACCAGTGATCACTTTGATCATCTAGTGCTTTGTGTGGTTCTGCAAACCAGGACAGTAGATATTGATAACAATCATTGATTTCGTCATAAACTTGTTCCTCCATTTCTACAGCTGTTGCTTCCATTAACCATTGTGCCTCATAGCCATCATAGCCAGATTGTACTGCATGATGGTATTCATGGGTAGCCGTAACTTTTATACTTTCTTCCTCTGTGCCAGGGAAACCAGTATAATCATTGCGCATAGCCATAAAAGAATTGAGGGCATTTAATTCCGTAACTGGTGTATTCTCGTTGTTTCCAAACCCAGTAGCATTTGCAAAAGCTTCTGGCATAACATACCCATACATGTTGGATTCAAGGTTTCTAATGTATATATCATAATGATTCGAACCACCATTGTCTGAATTAGCAGCATACCAGCTATCGCTGGGCGGTTCTGCATAACCAAGACTATCTAATTGCATGTCTGTGACAAACTGAAATATTGTCACCAAATTGTCAATATAATCCGGTATAGTATTACCATTTGTATCCGCATTAGCAATAGCATGGGTACCAGTAATAGTATAGTGAAAACGAAAATAACCATTATCAAGTGTCTGATCTAGCCCTACGCCCTCAGCGCGATCTTCCATTGAACGATGAACGATCGGCCTGTCAAATCGAAATCCAACATTTTGTAACCTTGATTTCTGGTCGTCATCTAGCTGATTGCCGTATAGTGCTACATTAAATAAATGCGGCGTCAAACATCTCACTTGCCCCTTTCCTGAAAATGATTGAATAACTATTTCAACAGATTGATCCATATTGCCTGGTATCTTTGCTAAGGATATACTTGATAACAAAATAACTAGATAACATATTTTTTTCATGGTTTCCTCTTTGTTGGTTTCTGGGGAAGTGTTCTTATCCACTGTCGAATAATATCCTGAGTCTCAGGCTGCAGGGAATAATAGGCACGTTGAACTTCCATTATTACTGGCGTGCCGTCTCTAGGGCCAACGATTCCCTTATAGTTTTCTGGTAAGGATTCTTGTGAAAAAATTGCATAGGTCATATACAAGTAATATTCATCATTCGTTAAAATTTTTGATTCATGATTCTGGCGGAGTGTTTCAATCGTATTTATCGGGTGAGCTGGTTCTTGTGGTTTTAATTCAGGCTTTGATGTGCAACTTTGAAGGACGATCAAAATTATGAAAACAAGCGTTGTAAGGTTATTATTATTCCTTAAAATTTCTTTTGGTATCGTCATATTTTTTCTTACTCCAATATAGCCTTACAAAAAGAGCCATCAATAACAGCCCCAATACATAAAACAGAGCATAGTAAGGTAAAAGCTCCCCCATTACTTATCAATTCGAATGTAGCGGTCGTAAATATAAGTTACAATTAGTAATCCCAAGCCAGTCGGCAGTTCCCAGCCCAAGGCCTCTTGTCCGTCACTAGCCACAACGCCTGCTACAGATAATGATACACCGATCAGCAAAGCAGCATTCCTAATTCTGGAATAATTCAATTCAGATTCCAGGTTTACATTAGGCTTACCAATTGGTTTGGCATCAGCGAATACTGGTTTCAGGGATTCCAGCGGAAAACGAAGTGAAACCAAAAGTTCGCGTGGATTACCTGGCCACAAGAATTCATGTGTTTCAATAATTGGGACAGCCAATGATATCTGAACAGATTCTGCTGAATTATGCACGATAATGTTTTGTACTGGTGCCGAATATTTGATTCGTTCTATCAAATTTGTATCAATGTAGGCATTCATAATTGTCGCGTAGAACCAGCCATTGTCAGAGAACCAGCCCGTTACCGTATTTTCCGGAATTGGTTTGTCAGAGTGGATCTTTAAGAAAATTCCATTTTTTTTTACCTCTACTTGTAGATCAGTGATACTGATATCTTTTGCCATGGTTTGGCAACAAAACAATAAACAGATAATTGGAAACTTTAATGAATTCACATGGTAGATAAGTTTATGTAAGTTTTTCCCTTTCAAAGTGCGGATAAAATCTACAATGTCCAATAAATACATCCTCATTCTAATCATTTTCACAGCATATCTTGCAGCTCAGCAGGTTGAGATCGATAATATTCGCCCAATTGCCCATCTTGAATTAGGTACATGTAATGATGTTTGGGGCTATACGGCACCAGATGGCCATGAGTTTGCATTAGTTGGCCATAGAACAGGCACATATATATTTGATGTTTCTACAAACCCCCATGACCCCATCGAGGTTGGCTTCATACCAGGTACCATTTCCACCTGGAGAGATCTGAAAACGCATGGATATTATTGTTATGTTGTAAATGAAAGTGGTGGAGGAATGGATATCATAAGCTTGGAAGATCCCTTTAATCCCTATAAAGTTGGATCCTATACTTCCTCTACTGCTACGGCACATAACATGTTTATAGCCGATGGATATGCTTACTTGGTTGGTAGCGCCGGTGGGGCAGGAGGCACAAGTTCTTGGCAAGGTATCATTATTTTAGAATTATCCGATCCAGAAAATCCTACCGAAGTTAGTAGATGGGAAGAAACATATATTCATGACATTTATGTAAAAAATGATACCGCTTATGCCTGTGATATTTATAATGGAAGTCTTTTTATAATTGATGTTTCTGATAAAACAAATCCGACTACAATGGTAGAGCATAACTACAGTAATTATGGCTGCCATGCGGTCTGGGTTACCGATGATTCCAAATACGCTGTTACAGGCGATGAGGAAAATGGAGGCTACGTCTATATTTTTGACATACAAGATTTTAATAATATTAACATGGTTGCTACCTGGTATCCGGATGAGCCGGAGGTTCAAAATAAATCTGTACACAATGTGTTGATAAAAGATGACCTTTTATATGTTTCTTATTACGTCTATGGTACCCGAATCGTTGATATCTCAGACCCTTATAATCCAACAGAAGTAGGATACTATGATTGGTATCCTGGCCAAAATGGGCTTTATAGTGGTAATTGGGGAACATACCCCTTCACGGGAAATGGATTAATTTATTCTACCGATTATACAGGCAACGGATTTTTTATTATGAGTTACCCATATATGGGTGAAATCGAATTTGATAAAATACTTGACACGGAAAATAATGTTGATCCTATAAGTATTACAGTTAGCATTCATGAAAGTCCTGATTATAATATTGATTATTCAAGTTTAAAGCTTTATTGGGGTATCGATCTAACAATATCAGACTCGACTACTTTGACCTCATCCGGAAATAATTATATTGGCAGTATCACGCCGACGGGTCAAAATGGCACAATACATTACTATGTAGCTTTTAATACAACATCGGGTGAGCGTGTCACAAGACCATACGGGGCACCATATGCCTCTTTTACATTTAATATTGGTACGGATTACGTATATCCAGAAATCGAATTGATTACAGAATTGGCTGATCAGTTTTATCCGTCCGGATCGTATGAAGTCACTTCAATTGCATCTGATAACATTGGTATTAGCATGGTAGAACTTTTTTGGCAGGCGGATAATGGTGAAATTCAATCTGTCACCTGCATAGACGATTACGATCAAGAACTTGGGTTGATTTATGTAGGTATTTTATCCTACGAAAATATTTATCCGGGCACAGAAATATCATATTGGATGGAGGCGACAGATGTTTCCAGTCAGTCAAACCAGTCCGAATCAGAACTAAAACATTTTTTTGTTTCGGATAATTATGTACTAGGTGATTTTGAAAATGAAGAAGCACTAGATCGTTGGGAACTGGGAGATTGGGGTCGGCAATATGTTAACCATGATATAAAATGGGCTATAAATGATAGCCCAACTGGTATTTATTCGCCAAATGCATATAATCCTTGTTATTTAATAGAGCCTCTTGATTTAACTCATTTTAATCAAGCATATATTAAATTTAATTCAGGCGAATTGTTATATCCAGGTGATTATGGATACCTTCAAATTAAAAGAGGGAATGCTGCTGGTTGGTCTACCTTATTAACTATTCACAACTATAACAATCAAGAATTAGTAGAGCGATTTATCAATTTAGATTCCTTTATTAATGAAAGTGAACTTTACATCAGGTTATTGATAACATCAAATTCAACAGATGAAGGTCAAGGATGGTTTGTTGATGATATTTCTCTGGTTTTAAATCAGGATATGCCGCCAAACGTGAATACTGATTCAGGAATAATTAATTTGCCGGACCA
>Ga0257107_1000342_pt1 | contig 17963 bp, 10 predicted proteins | sample LP_taG_2_FD_190178 | JGI IMG/M metagenome (GOLD analysis project Ga0257107, IMG submission 190178) | Marine microbial communities from Northeast Subartic Pacific Ocean, Canada - LP_J_2011_P26_500m | ecosystem: Environmental > Aquatic > Marine > Oceanic | place: Canada: Northeast Subartic Pacific...
GGCGGCCACTCGACGGGGAACCCGTCATGTCCGGACGCCACGGCGCCTGATGGGCAACTTCCTGATAGCCGAAGGGGCGAACCGGATGACCGGTGCCTTGCTGGCCGGGGTGAAGCTCGACCCCACGGACAGCCGGCCGTGATCAGGCGTGTTCGGCGAGTTCCCGGAGGCGACCCAGCACGGTGGCGGCCTCACCACCGACCGGTGTGACGTTCAGCGAGGTCACGCCCGCGTCCTTGTAGGCGGCCAGACGGTCGACCACGTAGGCCTCGTCGCCACACAGTGACGTGTTCTCGATGAGCTCGTCGGGGAGTAGGCCGGCGGCCTCCTCCTTGCGCCCGTCCAGGTAGGCATCTTGGATGGCGGTCGCCTCGTCGGCGAAGCCGTACTGGCGGCACACGTCGTTGTAGAAGTTCTTCCCGCGGGCGCCCATCCCGCCGATGTAAAGGGCGGCCATGGGGCGGCCGAGGTCGCGGTACTGAGCCGCATCGTCGCCAATGGCCACCAGGCCACCAGCCACCACGTCGAAGTCATCGAGCGTGGCATCGCGCCGGGCCAGCCCGGCGGTCACTGCGTCGCCCCACACCCGGGCCATGCGCTCCGGGTAGACGAGGAACGGGAGCCAGCCTTCGCACGACGCAGCGGTCTCCTCGACGCTCTTCTGGCCGAGGGCGGCAATGTAGATCGGGATCTCGGCGCGCTTCAGATGGTTGATGATCTTCAACGGCTTGCCGAGGCCCGTGCCCTGATCGGGCGGCAGCGGAAGGGTGAACACGGTGCCGTCGTGGACGAGGGGCTCGCGGCGCCACGCCGAGCGGCAGATCTGGATGATCTCCTTGGTCCGGGTCAGAGGCTTGGCGTAGGGCATCCCGTGGAAGCCCTCGATGACCTGGGGGCCTGAAGCCCCCAACCCGAGCACGAAGCGACCCTCGGACAGCGCATCCAGACCGGCGGCCGTCTGGGCCAGGAGGGCCGGGGTGCGGCTGTACGTGTTGAGGATGCCACTGCCCAGTTCGACGGTTGACGTGCTGGCTGCCAGGTAGCCGAGCAGGCTCACGGCGTCAAAGCCGTAGGCCTCGGGGATCCAGATGCGGTCGACGCCGGCCGCTTCCAGTTCCCGGGCCTGAACGGCCGCGGTTTGGGGGTCGGTGGCGTAGTTGAGGCTGGTGGAGATGCGCATGGCGCCGAGCCTCGCAGGTGAGATTGGTCTCTGAGGAACCGGTCCCCGAAGAACCTGTTGTTCAGGAACCCCTGGCTGAAGAATCAGTCGCGGGGAAACCAGCGCAGGATCATGGCTGACGCGGAGACCAGCATGGCGGCTCCGACCAGCATGGCCAGCGAGTAGCCGTCAGCGAACGCACTCCGGGCCACGGCCAGCAGACTGGGCTGGAGTGCCTCGGGAGCCGAAGCGGCCACGTGGAGTGCGGCACCCATCGAGTCCCGGGCCGCCTCGGCGGCCTGCGGGGGCAGCGCGTCGAAGCCGCCGCCGATGCTGTCTCGGTACCCCGAGGTCAGGAGGCTGCCCAGCAGGGCGATGCCGACCGCCGCACCAACCTCTCGGGTTGTGTCGTTGACCGCCGAGGCCACCCCGGCCTTGTCCTGAGGGAGCGAGGTCACGATGGACTCGGTGGCCGCCGGGAATGCCAGAGCCATACCGGCCGCCACTACGCAGAGGCTGGCCACCACGTGGATATAGCCGCTGGAGCCATCGAGGGTGGCCAGACCGACCAGGCCGATGGCAGTGATCAGTAGCCCGCCACCGATGACGATCCGGACCCCGAAGCGGGCAGCCAGCTTTGGCCCGGTCGGGGAGATGGAGACCATGGATGCCGCGAACGGCAGGGTTCTCAGCGCCGTCTCGAGGGCCGAGTAGCCGAGGACGAACTGCATGTACTGGGCCAGGCCGAAGAACATCCCAAACATCACAGCAAAGGCCACGCCGATGCCGAGGCTGCCCAGACCGAATCGGCGGATGCGGAACAGGCCCGGGTCGAGCATCGGATGGTCGTGCCGGTTCTCGTATCGGACCCAGGCGAGACCCAGGATCACGGCGGCGAGGAAGGCCGTGACGATGCCGCCATGGGACCAGCCGTACTCGGGCCCCTGAATGAGGCCGAAGACCAGCGCCCCGAGGGCAGCGGCCGAGAGGACGCTTCCCCCCGGATCGAGCGGATGTCCGAGGGTGTCGCGTGAGGTGGGGACCAGGGTCGCCACGAGGACGAATAGCAGGACGGCGATGGGCACGTTCACGAAGAAGATCGAGCCCCACCAGAAGTACTCGAGAAGCAGTCCGGCCGACAGGATTCCGAGTGCACCGCCGGCGCCCGCGAAGCCCGCCCAGATGGCGATGGCCCGGCTCCGCTCATGGGCCGGAAAGATCGTCGTGAGGATGGACAGGGTGGCCGGCATGACGAGCCCGGCACCGATGCCCATGATGCAGCGCCAGAGCACGATCTGACCGGCCGAATCGGACGATGCGCCGGCCAGTGCTCCGGCGAGGATGATTCCGAGGCCGACGAGCAGGGCGCCCTTGCGACCGAAGCGGTCACCGAGGGCGCCGGCCGGAAGCAGGATGGCGGCCAACACCAGTGCGTAGGAGGCGTTGATCCACACCAGTCCCGACGCCGAGGCCTCCAGCGCACTCTGGATGGCCGGCAGGGCCAGGTTCATGGAGCTGACGCTGGCCACCACCTGGACCAGGGAGAGGGTGAGGATGCCGAGAATCAGCCACCGTCGGGGGTGGCCGGTCTCCTCGGCGGAGACGGCGGTCGGAGTGTGTTCGGACATCTCGTGAGCCTCCCAGCAGCAGTCGCCCGGCGACAGGCGAGGGCCCGATTGGGAGGCAGGTCATGAGTCACACGGCTCCGAGCACCTGACAGACCGTCACCTACCATCTGCGCATGGATCCGCACGCCCTGTCGACCGACGGCTTCGTCACGGTTGACCGCGCCGAATGGGCGGCCCTCGCCGAGGCGAGGCTGCGGGGCCGCACGCTGGCGTCGCTGGCCACCGTCACGGCGGACGGCATCGAGATCGCCCCCGTCTACTCGCCGGACTCCGACGCAGATCCGAACGGCTCCGACGATCGATTCGGCCTGCCCGGTTCCGGCGACCGGACCCGTGGATCGTCGGCTGCGGGGCGGACGACCAACGGGTGGGACGTACGGGCCCTGGTGGCTGACAACGGCCCGGACGCCGCCAACGCCACGGTGCTCGATGAACTCGAGCGGGGCTCCACCTCAGTGCTGCTCGACGTGGAGGCGATCGGCATCCGGTCGCTCGATGACCTCGGCACCGTGTTGGCCGGTGTGCACCTCGAGATGGCGACCGTAGCCCTGGTGCCCGGTCCGACCAGCGTGGCGGCCGCCGGATGGCTGCTCGACCTCTGGGAACGACGGGGCACGCCGACCGATGAGCAGGCCGGCCTCCTGGGTCTAGATCCGCTGGGTGTGGCTGCCCGTCACGGTGGGGAGTCGGACGTCGGTGATGACGTGCTCGCCATCGTGGACCGTGCCCGGGGACTGCCCGGCGTGCGGACGTTCACGGTGGACGGCACAGTGTTCGCCGACGCCGGGGCGAGCGACGCACGGGAGTTGGGCTGGACCACGGCCAGTGGGGTGGCCGTGCTGCGGGCTCTGGTCGATCACGGGTTGACCATCGACGAGGCTCTCGACCAGGTCGCCTTTACGTGGTCGGCCGATGCTGACCAGTTCCGGACCATCTGTCGGCTCCGAGCAGCGCGCCGACTCTGGGCCCGGGTCGCAGAGACCAGCGGTGCGGGCACTGCCCATCGGGGCCAGGTCCAGCACGCCATGGGTTCGGCGGTCGACCTGACCCGTCGGGATCCGTGGGGCAACCTCCTCCGGGGCACGGTGGCCGCCTTCGCGGCCGGCATCGGTGGGGCCGACGCGGTGACCGTCCGTCCCTTCGACTCGATCCTCGGTCGTTCCGACGCGTTCGGCCGACGAACGGCCCGCAACACCCAGGTGCTCTTGCTCGAGGAGAGCGCCCTGGCCTCGGTCGTCGATCCGGCCGGCGGGTCCTGGTACGTCGAGGACCTGACGTCCCGCATGGCTGACGTGGCCTGGGACCGCTTCCGCGACGTCGAGGCGGCCGGAGGAATCGCCGCGGCGCTCGCCTCGGGACTGATCGGCCGGGAAGCCGAGGCCTGCTGGGAGGCTCGCCGGACCCGGCTGGCCACCCGAGCCGAGGCGATCACCGGCGTGTCGGAGTTCCCCGACCTCGACGAGGACCTTCCCGAACGGCCGCCGTCCCCGTCGGACCCGTCGGGGCCGTTGCCCCTTCGACGTCGATCCGAGGCGTTTGAGGCCCTCCGGGACGCTGCGGACGCTGTGGCGCTGACGCCCACGGTGCGCCTTGTCACGGTGGGGGACCTGGCCGATCACACGGCTCGTAGCACGTTCGCCACCAATCTCTACGCGGTGGCCGGCATCCGAGCTCTTACTTCCACTGGATCGGACACCGGTTCCGACGCCGGGTCACCGGTAGCCGTGGTGTGCGGATCGGATGGCGGTTACGCCGCTGAGGGTGTCGCCGTGGTGGCTGCCCTCCGAGCCGAGGGCGTGTCCCGAATCCACCTGGTAGCCCGGGCGGCAGGCCTGGACGATGACCTGATGGCTGCCCTGGTTGAGGCTGGCGTAGACGAGTTCGTGCATGCCGGCTCCGATGTGATCGACCTGATGGGACGAACGCTGGACGCTCTAGGTGTCGACACGGCGGCGGACGTCGAGGGGGAGTCGACATGATCCCCGACTTCACGACGGTCTCCTTGACGCCGGACACCGATGGCCGGACTTCAGTTGACTCGGGTACAAGGGCCGACCCGGGCGCATGGGCCGATCAGGTGGTGGCCGAGACGGGTTGCACGCCCGACGAGTTGGCCCGCGATACCCCCGAGCAGATCCGTGTTCCCATCTTGTCCACACCGTCCGACGGTGCTGCCGACGGGTCTCCAAACACGGGCTTCACCGAAGCATGGCCGGGTGTCGCTCCGTATCTGCGGGGCCCGTACCCGACGATGTACGCCAGCCAGCCGTGGACGGTGCGCCAGTACGCGGGCTATTCGACCGCCGAGGAGAGCAACGACTTCTACCGGCGGAACCTGGCCGCCGGGCAGAAGGGCCTAAGCGTGGCCTTCGACCTGGCCACCCACCGCGGCTACGACAGCGACCACCCGCGGGTGCCAGGCGACGTAGGCATGGCCGGGGTGGCTATCGATTCCATCTACGACATGCGGACCCTGTTCGACGGGATCCCGTTGGATCGCATGAGCGTGTCGATGACCATGAACGGGGCGGTGCTGCCCATCCTGGCCCTGTACGTGGTGGCCGCCGAGGAGCAGGGGGTGTCACCGGACCAGCTGGCCGGGACCATTCAGAACGACATCCTCAAGGAGTTCATGGTCCGGAACACGTACATCTATCCGCCGGGCCCGTCCATGCGGATCGTGTCGGACATCTTCGCCTTCACCAGCGCCGAGATGCCCCGCTTCAACTCCATCTCCATCTCCGGCTACCACATGCAGGAAGCCGGGGCGACGGCCGACCTGGAACTGGCCTACACGTTGGCCGACGGGGTGGAATACGTGCGGGCCGGGATCGCCGCCGGGCTGGACGTGGATGCCTTCGCCCCCCGGTTGAGCTTCTTCTGGGCCATCGGCATGGACTTCTTCATGGAGGTAGCCAAGCTCCGGGCCGCCCGGCTCCTGTGGGCTGGCCTCATGCGCCAGTTCGAGCCGACCGACCCCCGGTCGTCGTCGCTGCGAACCCACTCCCAGACCTCTGGTTGGAGCCTCACCGCGCAGGACGTCTACAACAACGTGGTCCGGACGTGCGTGGAGGCCATGGCCGCCACGCAGGGCCACACCCAGTCGCTGCACACCAACGGCCTGGACGAGGCCCTAGCGCTGCCCACCGACTTCTCGGCCCGCATCGCCCGCAACACCCAGTTGTTCCTCCAGCAGGAGAGCGGCACCTGCCGGGTGGCCGACCCTTGGGGCGGCAGCCACCATGTGGAGCGCCTCACCCGGGACCTCGCTGTGCGGGCGCTGGCCCACATGGGCGAGGTGGAGGAATCGGGTGGCATGGCCCGGGCCATCGAGGCCGGGATTCCCAAGTTGCGGATCGAAGAGGCGGCAGCCCGTACCCAGGCCCGTATCGATTCCGGTCGCCAGTCGGTGGTCGGGGTGAACCGTTACCGATTGGACAACGAAGATCCGATCGACGTCCGCAAGGTCGACAATGCTCAGGTCCGGGCTGACCAGTTGGCCAAGTTGAAACGCCTCCGGGCCGAGCGCGACCCGCAGGCGTGCGCCGTGGCGCTGGAGGCCCTCACGAGAAGTGCTTCATCCGGCGACGGCAACCTGCTGGCACTAGCCATCGACGCAGCGCGGGCGAGGGCTACGGTCGGGGAGATCAGCGACGCCCTCGAACAGGTCTACGGGCGCCACGTGGCAGAGGTCCGCACCATCTCCGGAGTCTTCAACAGCGAGGTCGGCAACGGGGAGGCAGTGGTCTCGGCCCGTGCCCGAGTGGCGGCCTTCGAGGCCGTAGCCGGTCGTCGACCCCGGATCCTGGTGGCCAAAATGGGCCAGGACGGCCACGACCGCGGCCAGAAGGTCATCGCCACGGCGTTCGCCGACCTGGGTTTCGACGTCGACATTGGGCCCCTTTTCTCGACGCCCGACGAGGTGGCCCGTCAGGCCATCGAGAACGACGTCCACGTGGTGGGCGTGAGCTCGCTGGCCGCCGGTCACCTGACGCTGGTCCCCGAACTACGCGACGCCCTGGCGGACCACGGTCGCACCGATATCGCCATCGCGGTCGGTGGGGTCATCCCACCCGACGACCACGATGCGCTACTGGCCGCCGGTGCCGCGGCGGTGTTCCCCCCGGGCACGGTGGTGGCCACCGCGGCCGTCGACCTGCTTGACGCGCTGGTGGCCGGACCGGCCACCAGGTAGACGACCCATGACCGCCCCCGAACTCGCCGCCGGCGTACTGGCCGGCAACCGGGCGTCGATCGGTCAGGCCCTGACGCTCGTTGAGTCGAACCATCCCGACCACCGGGCCGAGGCCACCACGCTGCTCGACGCCCTCTCGCCCCACGCTTCGGATTCACATCGCGTCGGCATCACCGGGGTGCCGGGGGTGGGCAAGTCCACGTTCATCGAGTCGCTCGGTGGCCGGCTGACTGCGGCCGGCCGTCGGGTTGCCGTGCTGGCCGTCGATCCGACGAGCACGGTTACCGGTGGCAGCATCCTGGGCGACAAGACCCGCATGCTCCACCTGGCCAACGATCCGGCGGCGTTCGTCCGACCGTCACCCAGTGCCGGCACGCTCGGCGGTGTGACCCGCACTACCCGGGAGTCGATGGTGGTGCTCGAGGCCGCCGGCTATGACGTGGTGCTTGTCGAGACGGTGGGCGTGGGCCAGTCTGAAACGGTGGTGGCCGGGATGGTCGACTTCTTCCTGGTTCTGATGTTGCCGGGAGCCGGTGACGAACTCCAAGGCATCAAGAAGGGCGTGCTGGAGCTGGCCGACATGATCGCCGTGAACAAGGCAGATGGGGACAACGTCCCGGCGGCCCGCACGGCGGCCCGGGACTACTCGGCCGCGCTACGCCTCACCCACCCGACCAGCCCCACGTGGACCCCGCCGGTGGTGATGTGCGCCGGCCTGTCAGGTGAGGGGCTAGACGAGGTCTGGGGGCAGGTCGAGGCCCACCGCGTGGCGTTGACCGGCTCGGGTGAGTGGGCCGATCGGCGACGTGCCCACCGTCTGGCCTGGATGTGGTCGATGGTTGAGGACCGCCTCCTGGCTGACATACGGGCCGATCGGGCGGTGCTGGACCTCCTTGGTGCCGTGGAGGCCGACGTTCTAGACGGCCGGACCTCACCGTCAGCGGCCGCCGTCCGTCTGCTCGACGCGTTCGGCACCTGACGGGCGTCCGGGAACCGGCGGAGATGGAACGGCGGACGTTCCTGTGGGACGGCCTCCGGGCCGGAGCGGCCCTCGGCGTGGCCACGGGCGTATGGGGGGTGGCCCTCCCGGGCGCACAGGCTGGCGGTCCGATTGCCGGTCAGGGGTCGGCGTTTTCGCCGGGCCCCTACGGATCACTGGACGGCCGGACCCCCGATGGTCATGGTCTCGTGCTGCCCGAGGGTTTCACTGCCCGGATCGTCGCCGAAGGTGGGGCGCCGGTGGCCGGTACCGATCTCGTGTGGCCGTTGTTTCCCGACGGCAAGGGCACGGTGCCGGCTGACGACGGGGGATGGCTGCTTGTCTGTAACCACGAGGTATTCGACTTCCAGACCCCGAGCGGACCGCGTGGTGGGGCGTCGACCATCGGGTTCGCGCCCGACGGGTCGATCAGGGGCGCCTGGACCGTGCTATCCGGGAGCCACTCCAACAGCCGTGGGGCGGTTACCCCGTGGGGAACGTGGCTGTCCTGCCAGGAGGCGTTCGGCTCGGTAGCGAGCGACGGCAACGGCTTCGTCTGGGAGTGTGACCCGATCGGCGAGCGACCAGCGGTGGCCCGCCCGGTGTTGGGACGCCGGACCCACGGATCGGTGGCCGTGGATCCCGAGGGCGGGCACGCCTACCTGACCGAGGCCCACCGGGACGGTCGCCTCTACCGGGTGTCCCTCGCCGGATCTGATGACCCGTTGGCCGGAGAGGGGTCCGACCCCGACCGGATGGAGGCCCTGGCTGTGGACCCCGATGGTGGGGTCCGTTGGTTGTCTGTTCCCGACCCCTCGGGTTCGTTCATCCCGACCCGGTTCCAGGCGCTCGACGGCTTCGTCACCCCGATGGGCGGTGGTGTCCAGATCCACGACGGGGTGCTGGTGTTTACCACCGGGCTCGACGATCGCGTCCACGCTGTGGACTTGACGGCCGGCCACTACTCGGTGGTGTGGGATGGCTCGGGACGCCGCCGCCCGTTGCACGGCATCGGGGACCTTGCTGTGGCGTCCTCCGGTGACCTGTTCGTGTCCGAGGACCGGGGTGACATGGAGGTGGTCATGATCACGCCGTCCGGAGAGGTGGCGCCCTTCTGCCGGATGGTCGGCAACGCCCACCGGCTCTCGGCGGTCACCGGGCCGTGCTTCGACACGTCGGGTACCCGGCTGTACGTCAGCTCACTGCGGGGTCGCGGCGAGGCGTTGGTGCGTGACGTGGTGACCGACCTGGACTGGGGCGCCGGGGTGGAAGGACGCCACGTCGGCGTGACCTACGAGATCAGTGGCCCCTTCCGCTCCGAGGCGGCGATTCCCGGGGGCTCGTCGACTACGACGGTGGTTCCGACGTCGACGACTGCTGCACCGTCCACGACCGCTGCACCGTCCACGACCGCGGCCAACGAGGGCGCCGCTACGAGTTCGACCGTCGCCGTCTCGCCGACGACCGGTGGGTCTTCCGGTAGCGCTGCTGGCGGCAACCCTGCTGAGAGTGGAACGACCGGGAGTCCCCGTGAGGACGGTGGATCGGTCACGCCGATCGGTCTGGGTGCGGCGCTACTCGCCCTTGGCGGCGCCGTCGCCCTTCGCAGGCGGCGGGACCGGAATATCGACGGGAGTTAGAACTCCTCGTCGAACGCCACGTCGCCCTCGACGCCGACCTGATAGGCGGCCACCGTGCGCTCGAAGAAGTTCGTGAGTTCCTGCACGTCCTGGAGCTCCATGAACCCGAACGGGTTGGTGGTGTTGTAGCGGCGCTCCAGACCCAACTGGGCGAGGCGCTGGTCGGCCACGAACTGCAGGTACTGCTTCGTGTCGGCGGTCGACATGCCGGGCACGCCCTGTCCGAGGAGGTCCTCGGCGAACTGGAACTCGCACTCGATGGCCTCTTCGAGCATCTCGTAGATGCGGTTGCTGAGGTCCTCGTCGAAGAGATTGGGCTGCTCACGGCGAACCGTGTTGATGACCTCGAAGGCGAAGTTCATGTGGCAGCTCTCGTCACGGAACACCCAGTTGGTGCCGGCGGCCAGGCCGTTGAGCAGGCCCTTGGAGCGCAGGAAGTACACGTAGGCGAAGGCCGCGAAGAAGAACAGCCCCTCAATGCAGGTGGCGAAGCAGATGAGGTTCAGTAGGAACGTCTTGCGCTTCTCGTCGGTGTCGAGGTCGCCGAGGTTTTCGGCAGCGTTCATCCACTTGAAGCAGAATTCTCCCTTCTTGGCGATCGACGGGATGCTGTGGATCGCAGTGAAGGCGGCCTCCCGCTCGGCCATGTCGGGGATGTAGTTGTCCAGCAGGGTCAGGTAGAACTGGACGTGCAGCGCCTCTTCGTAGAGTTGGCGCGACAGGTACATCCGAGCCTCAGGGGCGTTGATGTGCTGGTACAGGTTGAGCACCAGGTTGTTGGAGACGATCGAGTCGCCCGTGGCGAAGAATGCCACCAGCCGGTTGATGAGGTGCTTCTCGGCCGGGACGAGCTTGCGGTCCAGGTCGGGGATGTCGTCGGAGAAGTCGATCTCCTCGACCGTCCAGGTGTTCTTGATGGCGTCCCGGTACATCTCGTAGAACACCGGGTAGCGCATGGGTCGCAGCGTCAGGTCGAAACCGGGGTCCAAGATGTTGGCACGACGGGTGGTCGGAACGGCCGCCGGAGCCTCGACGGAATCGGCAGCCGAGTCGAAGGGAACCTCTGCGAGAGCCATCAGTCGCACGCCTCACAGGACTCGGGGTTCTCCAACGAGCAGGCCACGGCCTCCTCGTTGGAGAAGGTGGGCTTCTCAGCCGGTTCACCACCGTCGGTCGGGCCCGAGGGTCCGCCGGTGGTCGTCTTGTTGATCCTGGTGGCCGGTCGGGACCGCAGGTAGTAGGTGGTCTTGACGCCAGACTTCCAGGCGTGGAGGTACATGGAGCTGAGCTTGCCGATGGTCGGTGACTCCATGAAGAGGTTCAAGGACTGGCTCTGGTCGATGTAGGCCCCCCGGGCCGCAGCCATGTCGATCAGCGATCGCATGGGCACCTCCCAGGCGGTGCGATAGACGTCCTTGAGGTCCTCGGGCATGTCCTCGACGTCCTGGATGGAGCCCTCCGCCATCTTCACCCGGTTAGCCATGGTCTCGTTCCACAGGCCCCGCTGCTGGAGCTCGCGCACCAGATAGCGGTTGATCTGCATGAACTCGCCTGACAGGGTCTCGCGCTTGAACAGGTTGGAGACCTGGGGTTCGATGCACTCACAGCAGCCGGCGATTGAGGCGATGGTGGCCGTCGGGGCGATGGCGATGAGGAGCGAGTTGCGCAGACCGTGCTCGGTGATCCGGGCCCGGAGCGTGTCCCAGCGGGCGGTGTCCGACGGAGCGATGCCCCACAGGTCGAACTGCAGATCGCCTTTGGCGACCCGGGTTAGCCCGTAGTTCTCGTGTGCACCGGAGGCCTCGGCCAGTTCGGTCGACGCCCACAGGGCGTTGAAGTAGATCTCCTCGGAGATCCGTGACGACAGGGCGCGGGCCTCGTCAGAGTCGAACGGCAGGCCGAGCTTGAAGAAGACATCCTGGAGACCCATGAGACCCATACCGACCGGTCGCCATGCCGAGTTCGACGTCAACGCCTCGGGGGTCGGGTAGTAGTTGATGTCGATGACTCGGTCGAGGAACGGCACGGCCAGGCGGACCACCTCGGCCAGACGGTCGAAGTCGAAGGTTCCGTCGGTCACGAGGGCCCCTAGGTTGACCGAGCCGAGGTTGCACACCGCGGTCTCGTCCTGGTCGGTGACCTCGAGGATCTCGGTGCACAAGTTCGACAGGTGGACCACGCGGCCGTCGGTGCCCGTCTGGTTGCACTTCAGGTTGGAGGCGTCCTTGAAGGTCATCCAACCGTTGCCGGTCTGGGCTAGCGAGCGCATCATCCGGCTGTAGAGGTCGCGGGCCGAGATCTGACGCTCGTAGATGCCCTCCTCCTCGGCCTTGAGGTACGCGGACTCGAAGTCGGGGCCGTACAGGTCGGTGAGGTGCGGGACCTTCGACGGGTCGAACAGGGACCACTGCCAGTCCTTCTCGACCCGCTCCATGAACAGGTCGGGAATCCAGTTGGCCAGGTTCAGATTGTGGGTTCGACGCTGAGGGTCGCCGGTGTTCTCCTTGAGGTCGAGGAAGTCCTCGATGTCAGAGTGCCAGGACTCGAGGTAGACGCATGCGGCGCCCTTGCGGCGGCCGCCCTGGTTGACCGCGGCGACCGAACTGTCGAGGGTCTTGAGCCACGGCACGATGCCGTTGGACAGACCGTTGGTACCCCGGATCAGCGAGCCCTTGGCCCGGATGCGGTGCCACGCCACGCCGATTCCGCCGGCGAACTTCGAGAGCTTGGCAATGTCGGTGTATCGCTTGTAGATGCCGTCAAGGCTGTCCTCGGGCGAGTCCAGCAGGTAGCAGCTGGACATTTGCGGGTGGCTGGTTCCCGAGTTGAACAGCGTCGGGCTGGACGGCAGGTACTCCAACGACGAGATGAGCCGGTAGAAGCGGATGGCATCGTCGGGGCAGGTCGACAGGCCGCAGGCCACGCGCAGGAAGAAGTACTGCGGGGTCTCGACGACCATACGGTTCTCCGGGTGGCGCAGGAGATAGCGGTCGTAGACGGTGCGCAGGCCGAAGAACTCGAATAGGTGATCTCGCTCGTCCTCGATGGTGTCGTTCAACTTGCGGGCGTTGGTGGCGACGAACTCGGCCACCTCGGGGCCGATGAGGCCCTGGTCGACGCCCATGGCCACCGACTGCGAGAAGGAGTGGATGTCCTGGTTGCGGACCTCCTTGTCGACCACCGTGGCCAGCAGGCGGGCGGCCAGACGGGAGTAGTTGGGCTCCTCGACGATGAAGGCCGCTGAGGTCCGGATGGACAACTCGTCGAGCTCTTCGGTTGTGGCGCCGTCGCATAGGCCTGAGATGGTCCTGGTGGCCACCCGCATCGGATCGACGCCAGCTAGGCCGTCGGCGCACCGTTCCACGGCTCGCACGATCTTGTTGACGTCGACCGCTTCCAGGTCGCCGTTGCGCTTCTGCACCCTCATGGTGGTGCTGGTGTTCTCGTTCGATTCGACGTCCGTGTCGCCGATCCGTTCCTCCGTGAGTGCCATTTCGTGTCCTCTTCCCCGCTTCCCGCCGGTTGTTTCCTGAACCGTCCACCGTCGTCGGCGGTCGGTTCCCTCATTGTCCGGTCGGTGGAGCGCGGCCTCCCATCGTGTGGCCGTCCCGGTTGCTCGGGTCGGTCGAGGGGTGGGCCGGGCACTGCCTCCCGGGACTTGAATTGCACGCATGTAACTACAACCATGTCAAGTAATTCGCGTGCCCCGGACGGGATTTCTCGAGAGTCGCGCCACGGGTGGTCGACACGGGCCGGAAATCGGGCTGATTCGCGCGGCGAGTGGTCGGTGCCCAGCGGCGGTCGGTGGGCTCGCTGACCCGGTTGGTGGGCCACGGTGCGGCCTAGCGTGTCGTTCATGAGTCACTCCTCTCCCATCCTCGACGTCGACCTCGTCGCCTTCGAGAACGGCGACGAGGCCACCCGGCGCGCGGTGGTAGAAGGGACGATGCGGAGCCTGGCCACCGGCTTCGTCTACGTGCGCCACGACCTCTCCGAGGACCTTCTGGATGAGACCTACGGTCGTCTGGCCGATTTCTTCGCCCTGCCCCGGGATCGCAAGGACCGCTACACGGTGTTGGGAGCCAACGGCCAGACCGGGTACACGGGCCTCCTCGTGGAGACGGCGGCCATCTCCGACGTGCCCGATTGGAAGGAGATGCTCAACTGGAGTGCCCCGGTTCCCGAGGGGCATCCGTTGAGGAAGCGCTTTCCCCATCGGTATGGCGAACAGGTGCTTCCCGAAGAGGACCTGCCGGGCACCACCGAACTGCTCATGGCGTTCCACGAGGCCACGCTCGGTCTGCAGCGTCGGGTACTGCGGATACTTGCCATGGGTCTCGGTGTCCACGAGACCTACTTCGACGTGATGCTGAACGACGGTGCCGCGCTGACCAGGGCCCTGCATTACCCGTCCATGGACGCCGCCCCCGGCGACGAGCACGTGTGGGCGGCCGAGCACGGCGACATCAACCTCATCACCGCGCTGCCGCGGGCCACGGCTCCCGGTCTGCAGGTCAAGGTGGACGATGCCTGGGTGGACGCCTCGCCGCCGGACGGCTACCTCATCGTCAACACCGGGATCATGCTGGACCACCTAACCAACGGGGTGATCCCGCCAGGCATCCACCGGGTGGTGGCCGACGGTCCGGGCGAACGTCATTCGGTGGTGCAGTTCTGCCACCCCACGCCGTGGACCATGCTGGCGCCCATCCCGACATGCGTGACGCCGGATAATCCGCTCCGCTATCCGACGATCACAGCGTCGGATCGGCTGGAACAGGTGATCTGGGAGATCAACCTCGTGGAGTCGGGTCGCCGACTCGACTGAGAGCCCGCCCGCTTCCGGACGGCGTGCGGTTCAGGCGACGGTGAGTGAGAACCGGAGCTGGTTGCCCTCGACGGTCACCGTGGTCGCTTCGCTGTCCGGGCTGCCAGCTGGGTCGCCGTAGACGATGTCGGCGGCCAGGACCTGACCGGACACATGGGCCTCATGGATGCGGATCGCGTCGAGCACCGCCTCGTCGCCGTCAACCGTCAGTTGGATGCGGTCGGTGACCACCAGATCGGCGTCGCGTCGGGCCTGCTGGACGTGGCGGACCACGTCACGAGCCAGGCCCTCACAGGCCAGTTCGTCGGTCACCTCGGTATCGAGTACGACGACGGCGTCGCCACTACCCAACGCTCCGGCCGTGACGCCCTCGGGTGACTCGACCCCCAACTCGAACTCGCCGGCGGTCAGCACGTGGCCGGCCACGGTCACCGTCCCATCGTCGTTGTGGACGTAGTCGCCGGACCGGGCGCCGGCGAACACCAACTGGACGTCCCCGCCCAGGCGCGGTCCGAGGGTCCGCCCGTCGGGACGGAGCACGAACCGGGCATGGGATTCCAGGTCGTCGGTCAGGTGAACGGCCTTCACGTTGACCTCGTCGAGCAGAAGGTCGAGCAGCTCGGCGAGCGTCTCGCTATCGGTGCCGGCCACCGTCAACGACGACAGGGGAAGACGCACCCGGAGTCCGTGGTCCTCGCGGAGTCGAAGGGCTGTAGAGGCCACATCACGCAGGCGGTCCATCCGATCCACCAGATCGGGGTCCGACGGGAGGTCCGCTGCATCAGGCCAGTCCTGGAGATGGACGCTGGTCGAGCCACCAGTCAGGCCGGCGTGGATCTCTTCGGCCACCATGGGCAGGAACGGGGCGGCCACCCGACAGAGGGTGACGAGCACCGTGTAGAGGGTGTCGTGCGCGTCGCGCTTGTCGACAGCCTCATCGGTGTCGGCCGTCGGGTCGGTGGCCGCCCGGGCCCAGAAGCGGTCGCGGCTGCGACGGATGTACCAGTTGTTGAGGGCGTCGAGGAACCCCTGGATCTCGGCGGTGGCTCCGGGCAGGTCGTAGGCGTCCATCCGGTCCTGCACCGACTCGACGAGGCGGTGGGTCTTGGCCAGCAGATACCGGTCGAGCAGGTGGGTGGAGTCGGTCCGCATGGTGGCCCGGTGGCCGTCGACGTTCGCGTACAGCGTGAAGAAGGAGTAGGCGTTCCAGACGGGCAGCAGCACCTGGCGCACCACGTCGTCGATCCCGCCGTCGGTGATGCGAAGGTTGCCACCCCGGACGATGTTGGACGACATCAGGTACCAGCGCAGGGCATCGGCGCCCTGGGCCTCGAAGATGACCGACGGTTCGGTGTAGTTGCGGAGCTTCTTGGAGAGCTTTGCCCCGTCCTCGGCCAGCAGGATCCCGTGGCAGATGACGTTCTGGAAGGCCGGTCGGTCGAACAGGGCGGTGGCCAGCACGTGGAGGGTGTAGAACCAGCCGCGCGTCTGGTTGATGTACTCGACAATGAAGTCGGCCGGGAAGTGCTCCTCGAAGCGCTCTCGGTTCTCGAACGGGTAGTGGAGTTGGGCGAACGGCATGGAGCCCGACTCGAACCAGCAGTCGAGCACCTCGGGCACCCGCCGCATGGTGGAAAGGCCGGTTGGGTCGTCTGGGTTGGGTCGGGTCAGTTCGTCGATGAACGGGCGGTGCAGATCGTCGGGCCGCACCCCGAAGTCTTGTTCAATCTCATCGAGGCTGCCGTACACGTCGATGCGGGGGTAGTCGGGATCGTCGCTGCGCCACACCGGGATGGGTGAGCCCCAGAAGCGGTTCCGACTGATGGACCAGTCGCGGGCGCCGTCCAGCCACATGCCGAAGCGACCGTCGCGGATGTGGTCGGGGACCCAGTTGATCTCGGCGTTGGTGGTCAGCATCCGTTCGCGTAGGTCGGTGACCTTCACGTACCACGACGAGATGGCCTTGTAGATGATCGGCGTGTCGGTGCGCCAGCAGTGCGGGTAGTTGTGCTCGTAGGTGTCGTGGCGGACGACGCTGCCCGCCTCCTTGAGGTGGCGGATGATGTCCGGATTGGCTTCGAAGACGTTCTGGCCGGCCCACTGGGCGACGTCGTCGGTGAATCGACCCTGGTCATCGACGGGCACGACCCGCCCGATTGGGATATCGGCGGCCTCGCAGGTCACCTGATCGTCCTCGCCGAACCCGGGGGCCATGTGGACAACGCCAGTGCCGTCGCCGGCATCTACGAAGTCGGCGGCGAGGACCCGGAAGGCATCGGTGCGGTCGGCGAAGAAGTCGAACAGCGGGGTGTATGTCCGTCCCAGCAGGTCACGGCCCGTGCAGGTGCCGACCTCGGTGGTGTCCTCGAGTTGGGCGGCGTAGCGCTCGACGGCGTCGGCGCCGATGACTAGCACGGTGCCGTCGGCGTCGACCCGCAACGAGTAGTCGACATCGGGACCCACGGCGAGGGCCAGGTTCGACGGCAGGGTCCACGGCGTGGTCGTCCAGGCCAGGATCCGCATGGGGCCCGGGTCGCCCTCGGCCGGATCCAGGTCGAATGCCACGGTGATGGCCGGGTCCTGGCGGGATCGGGTGGCGTCGTCGAGGCGGATTTCGAAGTTGGACAGTGGGGTCTCGGCACCCCACGAGTAGGGCATGACCCGGAACGCCTCGTAGATGAGGCCCTTGTCCCAGAGCTGCTTGAACGCCCACATGACCGACTCCATGTAGTCGGGGTCCATGGTCTTGTAATCGTCCTCGAAGTCGACCCACCGGGCCTGGCGGGTGACCGTCTTCTCCCACTCCCCGGTGTACCGCAGGACCGACTGGCGGCACTGGGCGTTGAAGCGGTCGATGCCGTATTCGATGATGTCGGCCCGGCCGGCGACCGGGAGTTCCTTCTCGGCCTCCATCTCGGCGGGCAGGCCATGGCAGTCCCAGCCGAAGCGACGGTCGACCCGGTGGCCCCGCATGGTCTGGTAGCGGGGGACAACGTCCTTTACGTAGCCGGTCAACAGGTGTCCATGGTGGGGCAGGCCGTTGGCGAACGGGGGGCCGTCGTAGAAGACGTACTCCGTCTCGGCGGGGCGGGCGTCGACGGAGGCCAGGAAGGTGCCGTCGGCGGCCCAACGGGCTAGCACGCGGTCCTCGATGGCCGGGAAGTCGGGTCGGCCTACTTCTGGGTAGGGGGTGTCGCTCATGACCGTGCTGAGGCTACCGGCGCGGTCCGGGGCAGTCGGGCCTGTCGGGCGGCCGGGTCGGGGCAGCGGCGGCTCAGCGGTCGCGCAGGGCGGCGGCCCGGTCCCGGAGTTCGAATTTGAGCACCTTGCCACTGGCGTTCATCGGCAGGTGGTCGACCACCACCACCAGGCGGGGGACCTTGTAGTTGGCCATGGCGTCGTGACACCAGGCCACGATCTGGTCGGGATCGGGCCCGCCGTCGACACCGCGGTCGGGTGCAGCGATGACGAAGGCTGCGCCGACCTCGCCCATGCGCTCGTCAGGGACGCCAACCACGGAGACCTGGGCAATGG
>Ga0257107_1000346_pt1 | contig 17873 bp, 23 predicted proteins | sample LP_taG_2_FD_190178 | JGI IMG/M metagenome (GOLD analysis project Ga0257107, IMG submission 190178) | Marine microbial communities from Northeast Subartic Pacific Ocean, Canada - LP_J_2011_P26_500m | ecosystem: Environmental > Aquatic > Marine > Oceanic | place: Canada: Northeast Subartic Pacific...
CAGCATCTTTTACTGAGGCAACTATTACATCACCCAGCCAAGCATATTTTCTTCCAGACCCACCTGGCACTCCTATACAACTTATAACTCTTGCGCCAGAGTTGTCTGCAACCTTTAATCTCGTATATATTTGTATCATTGTTGTCGCCTCAACGTTTACTCGCTATCTTTACCGTCATCTTCATTCATTCCAGGAACAGTTATCTCTCCCGGTTGAACCTCTGCCACATCACCTTCTTGTATTATTTCAATCACTTTCCACCTTTTGGTTTTAGACAAAGGCCTAGTTTCTACAATCCGAACCGTATCTCCAAGATTGCAAGAGTTTCCCTCATCATGAACCACAAATTTATTCCAGCGTTTGACGTTTTTTTTATATATCCGGTGGGGCTGGCTCCATTCAACCGAAACGACGACGGTTTTATCCATTTTCTGACTGACTACTCGTCCCACTCTTATTTTTCTACGGTCGTTACTCATAAGGAACTCTCTGATATCTCTCTTTCTCTTATAACTGTCATTATCCTTGCTATCTTCCTCTGAGTTCTTTTTACTTCGGTGGTATCGGTAATTTGCATTGTTGCAGTTCTAAATCTCAAATTCATAAGGGCTTTTTGGATAGAGTCAAGATTCTCTTCTAAATCTTGATCATTCATGTTTCTAATGTCGTCAATCTCCGCCATAATTAGCTCACTGTTGTGGTTTGAAGTTTTTCTTTGGTTTGTTAATTATTCTATTCTTTAGACCTTACATTAGTCCTAGAAACAATTCGGGTTCCCATAGGCATTTTTGATGCGGCCAAAGTAAGTGCATGTTTAGCAATTTCCTCCGGTATGCCAGCCATCTCAAACATTATTTTGCCTGGTTTAACAACTGCAACCCAATGATCTGGAGCTCCCTTACCTTTTCCCATCCTAGTTTCTGCAGCCCTAGCCGTTACACTTTTATCAGGGAACACTCTTACCCACATTCTTCCGCCTCTCCTGGCATACCTAGTCATGGCTCTTCTGGCAGCCTCGATTTGTCGGGAAGTTACCCAAGCGTTTTCCGTGGCCTTAAGTCCAAAATCCCCGAAATTTAGGGAACTGCCAGCAACAGATAATCCTTTTCTCCTACCCCTGTGGTGGTTTCTATATTTCACCCTTTTAGGTTGAAGCATCTGTATTTGCCCCTTCATCTTTCTTGTTGTCTTCGTTCACCGATTCTGTTTGATCCAACGGAGATCCTGTAGAAACGGGATTATCATCTTGAGCCGTAACCATCACCTGGATTGGTGCCACATCTATTTCTTCTATTTCGTTTGAAGCAGCAGTTTGTTCTGAACTAGATGAATTTTCCCCAATTATCGTGGGGTTCAATATTTCTCCTCTGCAAATCCATACTTTTACCCCAATGACACCGAACTCTGTTTTAGCCTCTGCTAAACCATAATCTATGTCTGCCCTAAGGGTGTGCAAAGGAACCCTCCCTTCCATCGCTTTCTCTGCTCTGGCTATATCCGCACCAGCAAGTCTTCCTGAACATGTGATTTTTATTCCCTCAGCCCCAGCCTGCATTGTTCGCATTACTGCCTGTCGAATAGCTCTTCTAAAGGCTATTCTCCTTTCAAGTTGGTCGGCGACGTTGCGAGCTACGAGATAGGCATCTAATTCTGCTTGCCTAACCTCTACTACATTAAGTTTGGCTCTACGGTTTCCTGTAAGGGTTTCCAAATGTTTCCTAAGCTCGTCTACCCTCACCCCTCCTCTACCAATCACAATACCGGGTCTTGCGGTATGGATGGTGACTGCCACCTCATTAGAATCCCTTTCGATATCAACCTTTGATATTCCAGCATCTTCATACATCACATCTATTGCTTGCCGGATATTAATATCCTCTTTCACAAGGCTAGCGTACTCTTTTTGCCCAGCAAACCAAGTAGCATGCCAATCTCTAGTAATGCCTACTCTAAAACCATTAGGGTGAATTTTCTGTCCCAAACTACAGTTCCTCCTCTTCAACTACAACTGTTATATGGCTACTTCTTCTATTAATACGTCCAACTCTTCCCTTCGCTCGAGCTCTAAATCTTTTGAGTCGAGGGCCCTCATTAGCAAATATTTCGATTATTTTTAAATCCTCGCTCCGAGCCATCAGTTCATTTTCTGCATTTGAAGCCGCTGATTTTACAGTTTTTGCAACCCTAGCTGCCGCTGGCGACTGCATAAATTGCAAGGCTATCAAGGCCTCATCGACCTTCATACCCCTAACTAAATTAGCTATAGGCTTCAGTTTTTTTACCGATATCCCTGTATTACTCGATTTTGCTCTTATACTCACTACTGTTCCTCAGTAAACGTTGATCCTTCTATCCGATCCTAGACATTCTTTCCGATTTAGTTGAATGACCTCTAAAAGTTCGAGTTGGTGAAAACTCTCCTAATTTATGGCCAACCATATTTTCAGTGACAAATACCGGCACATGTCTTCTGCCATCGTGAACTGCAATGGTCAATCCCAACATATCAGGCATGATCATGGATGCTCTAGACCAAGTTTTTATCACTTCTCTACTATTTGATTTAACTGCTTGGTCGATCTTTTTGGCCAACTTTGGGTGCACGTACGGCCCTTTCTTTATTGAACGCGACATTTAGATACACCTCTTAATGATTTACCTGTCATATCTTCTTCTTACTATGAATTTACTAGAGGGTTTGTTCTTTTTCCTGGTTCGGTATCCAAGAGCAGGTTTACCCCATGGGGTTTTTGGTCCAGGCATACCTATCGGAGACCTACCTTCACCTCCCCCGTGTGGATGAGCGTTTGGAGCCATTGCAACCCCGCGCACCGATGGCCTTCTACCCAAGTTTCTATTCCTACCAGCTTTACCAAGTTTCACATTTTTCTTATCTAGGGCGCTCAGCTGGCCCACCGTCGCCATGCACGTACTTAAAACATTTCTCATTTCTCCGGAGGGTAAGCGCAATAAAGTGTACTTTCCCTCACTAGCCAATACCTGTGCATAGCTACCCGCACTTCTCACAATCTGTCCCCCTTTCCCTTTGGTCAATTCAACATTGTGTACCAAAGTTCCTGACGGTATTTTTTCCAATGGCAATGCATGGCCTGGACGAATATCAGCGTCCTCACCAGATCTAACTCGGTCTCCCACATGTATTTCATTTGGAGCCAGAATATATCGCCAATCACCGTTCTCAAACTTAATAAGCGCTATTCGGCAAGAGCGATTAGGGTCATATTCAATGGTCTCGACGGTTCCCGGCACACCATAATTATCTCTTTTAAAATCTATTACCCTATATCGTCTCTTATGACCTCCACCACGATGCCTCACTGTTACACGTCCAGTAGAATTTCTTCCACCTGTTTTTTTCAAAGGCCTGACTAAGTTCTTTCGCGGCTTTCTTTCAGTTATATCGTCCGTACTCTGAAGTACTAATCCTCTTTGGCCTGGGGTGATTGGTTTTCTAGTTTTTAACGGCATCAAACTCCCTCAAACAAAGTTATTGAATCCCCGGGAGCCACCGAAACAACAGCCTTCTTCCAAGAGGGCCTCTGGGAAAACTTAGGGCCAAAGCGCTTCATTTTCCCTTTCACGTTCATGGTGTTGACTTTAATCACCGTGACCCCGAAAACTTCCTGGACTGCCTCTTTAACTTCCAGTTTGGTAGCGGTTTTGGCGACTTCAAAAACATAGCGACCATCTTCTTGCATCAACGTAGATTTTTCTGTAATCAATGGGCGTTTTAGAATTGCGTATTTATGATGCTTACTCATCTCTGCTTACCTTTTATTCCCAGTCTGAGGGCAGTAACTTTATATTTTGCAGCTGTTGCTGAACTTCCAGAAATGACTTCTCTCCAAAACTTTGTATCGCCATAAGTTCTACTTTGGATAGACCGATCAAATCCTTGATTTCAGTAACGCCTGCTTGCAACAATATGTTTCTAGTTCTGGTCGAAAGGTTGAGCTCTTCTACAGAAGTTATGTTGACTTCTTCAGCAACGATCTCTTCCACTGGATCTTCCACGATTTGGGGTTCAGCATGAGCTTCTTCTTTCTCCACACCAATTTCTTCGCTTGAAGGATTGTTTGAAGAAATTTCCCCCCTATAGACTCCTCCCCATAACTCTTCAATCCTTTTTACTGCGTCAACCGTGATTATTAATTGTTTTTTATTAAGTAACTCTAATGTGTTGAGTACTTGCACTGGTAAAGTTCTTACTCCATCAACATTTCCAGCTGATTGAACCAGTTTTTTATTTGGTCCATCAGTCACTATCAAAGCTGAATTCGAGATGTTCAGATCAGAAAGTATCGACACAATCTCTTTTGTCTTTCCTTCCTTCAATTCTAGAGAATCAAGAAGAAGTAAATCTGAGTGGCGGGCCTTATCAGACAGGACTGACAGCAATGCCAAACGTCTCATCTTTTTGGGAGTCCGCTTCCTGTAGCTTCGCGGGGAAGGGCCGAAGGCTCTTCCGCCACCAACCCACACAGGAGAACTAGTAGAACCCTGCCTGGAGCTTCCTGTGCCCTTTTGTGGTCGAGGTTTAGCTCCGCCGCCTGACACTTCTGATCTAGTTTTGGTTTTGGCCGTGCCTTGCCTCTTGTTGGCCAGCTGGCCAACCATTACTTGATGAACCAAGGCTGATTTAACAGGCACCCCAAAAACATCGTCACGAACTTCCAAATCGCCAGTGTTCTCTCCCTGAATATTTTTTATTTGAAGTTTCACTACTTTTAACTCTTGGTATTGGATTTAGATATAAGTAACACAGAATTACGATGCCCTGGCACAGCACCTTTCACCAACAACAGATTCCTCTCAGCATCTACCATTACGACATCCAAATTCTTCACAGTCACCTTGTCTCCACCCATACGACCTGCCATTCTCATTCCTTTGATAACACGTCCAGGGGTGGTCCCAGCTCCAATTGATCCTGGTGCACGATGCCTGTCAGATTGACCGTGAGTTTTGGGTCCTCCCCGAAAGTTATATCTTTTAACCCCTCCTTGAAACCCTTTCCCTTTCGAAACCCCTGTGACATTAACTTTTTCATCGACCTCAAACATTCCCACGTCAATTTGGGACCCCAGTTCTAAATCTTCATAGTCTTCAGACTTTGTCTCTCTGAGATATCGGAACAGATCGATGCCAGCCACTGCCAAGTGGCCTTTTTTTGGTTTATTTGACTTCTTAATCCTTTCAAATCCCAATTGAACGCTTTGGTATCCATCTTTCTTCAAAGATTTGATCTGTGTGATAGTGCAAGGACCAGCTTCAATAGCGGTAACTGCGTGAGCAGTACCGTCTTCATAAAAATACTGGGTCCCCCCGATTACTTTTCCTATTATCCCTACAATTGACATCTTTCTGTACCTACAATTTGATTGATATGTCCACACCAGCAGGCATGTCCAGATTAGTCAATGAATCTATCGTTTTAGATGTGGGGTTATGTATATCGATAAGTCGGTTATGAGTCCTCATCTCGAAATGCTCTCGAGAATCCTTATCAATATGGGGCGCCCTTAACACACAAAACCGTTTGATAGCAGTGGGTAGTGGCACCGGACCAGCAACCCTAGCTCCAGTCCTTTCAGCAGTTTCAACTATCTGACCGGCAGACTGATCCAAAATTCTGTGATCAAATGCCTTTAATATAACTCTAATTTTTTGAGCGTTTTGTACCATTTCTTAAATGTCCTAAGTGGCCTGAGCTTCCACGACTGACTCAGGAGCTTCCAAATATTTTTCGAATTCCATAGAATATCCCGCCCTTCCTTGAGTGATAGAGCGTAAATCATTTGCGTATCCAAAGCTCTCAGCCAACGGAAGAGATGCTTTAACTATTTGAGTGTCCCCTTGAGCATCTATACTCTCCACCCCAGCCCTTCTCCTACCTAGATCTCCGATTACTTCTCCGAGGTAATCCTCAGGGGTAACAACTTCCAGTTTCATCACAGGTTCCAGAACGACAGGACCGCATCTGTCAATAGCTGTCCTTGTGGCCATTGAACCAGCAATTTCAAATGAAACTTTGGAGGAATCAACATCATGGTAAGTACCATCAATAAGCCTGACCAGAAGATCAATTACTGGAAACCCTGACTTAGGCCCATTTTTCAACGCGCCTCGGACACCGTCCTCCACTGAAGATATAAATTCAGTCGGAATAGATCCTCCTCTGATACGGTTTTCAAACTGTACCCCTTCACCTCTTTCCAGTGGCTCCATCTCTATTATGACGTGGCCGTACTGGCCATGACCTCCAGATTGCCTTACGAATTTGCCTTCGGCAGTTGTTGTTTTCCTAATAGTCTCTCTGAATGCAACTCTTGGTTTTCCAACGTTGGCTTCAACTTTAAATTCTCTCTTCATGCGATCGGTCAGAATTTCCAGGTGCAATTCACCCATTCCTGACATAACGGTCTGACCGGTTTCGTCATCATAAATGATTGTGAAAGTAGGATCTTCATCAGACAATTTGATCAATGCATCAGACAGCTTATCTTGATCTACTCTAGCCTTGGGTTCGATTGCAACAGATACAACTGGATCTGGAAATTCGATCTTTTCTAGTAGAATCGGGTCTTGTATCGAGCTGATGGTTTCGCCAGTGGTCGTATCCTTTAGACCAATTGCTGCAGCAATTTCCCCTGCAAAAACTTCCTCGACGTCTTCCCTTTGGTCTGCATGCATTTTAACTATTCTGCCAAGCCTTTCCCTGTCTCCTGTTACAGTATTCAAAACACTCGTCCCTGACTTAGCTGAACCAGAGTAAACACGGAAATAAACAAGTCTACCGATAAACGGGTCCGTCACAGTTTTGAAGGCAAGTGCCGCGAACGGTTCGTCGTTGTTGGCGTCTCTCGCGATCACATCATCAGTGCCTGGCTTAACACCTTCAACTGGAGGGACATCCAAAGGTGAAGGTAAATAATCACCTATTGCGTCTAGCAAAGGTTGAACACATTTGTTTTTTAAGGCAGTTCCACAAAGAACAGGAACGACCTTATTGGCAATGGTTACGGCCCGTATAGCCGCCTTAAGTTCTTCCTCCGAGATATCCTCTTCAAGAAGGAATTTTTCCAGAAGATTATCATCTTGCTCCGCTATCTTTTCGATCATTTCTGATCGTCTAACCTCAAATTCTTCCGCAAACTCATCGGGGACTCCACCTTCGGTCATGGTCCCCTCATCATCGAATGTAAAGGATCTACCTTCCACGAGATCAATGACCCCATAGAATTGATCCTCACTCCCCATAGGTATCTGTATTGGAACAGGGTTTGCCTTTAGCCTCTGCACTATGGTGCTTATCGCGTGGTAGTAATCCGCACCCACCTTATCCATTTTGTTTATAAAACATATACGAGGCACCTGATATTTATCAGCTTGTCTCCACACAGTCTCGGACTGTGGTTGAACTCCGGCTACAGAATCAAACACAACAATGCCACCGTCCAAAACCCTAAGGCTCCTCTCCACCTCAGCAGTAAAATCCACGTGCCCGGGAGTATCAATGATATTTAAATCCCAATCTTTCCACTGCGTCGCTGTAGCGGCAGAAACTATGGTTATTCCCCTTTCTCTTTCTTGGTCCATCCAATCGGTAGCTGTGTTCCCATCATCAACGGTACCCAATTTATGGATGCGCCCAGTAAAATATAAAACTCTCTCCGACACAGTTGTTTTACCCGCGTCAATGTGGGCAATAAAACCAATGTTTCTAGTTTGTTTTAGGGAATTTTGTGCCACTGTCCATATCCTTCAATAGGCATTATTCAATAGAGATTACTAAATCGGTCACCAGCGATAATGAGCAAAGGCCCTGTTGGCCTCTGCCATCCTGAAAACCTCTTCTTTCCGCCTCACAGCTGCTCCCTGCCCCCTAGAAGCATCCAACAATTCGGCTGACAACTTCTCTGACATTCCCCTACCTGACCTTTGCCTAGCACCCGTAACAAGCCACCTCATAGCTAAAGCCATACGCCGTGCTGGCCTAACCTCGGCGGGCACCTGGTAATTAGCTCCCCCTACTCTTCTAGAACGTACTTCAATCATAGGAGTGGCGTTTCGAATCGCTTGCTCGAAAACCTCGAACCCGGATCTGCCTGCCTCTCGCTCTGCGCTATCTATGGCAGAGTAAACAATTTTTTGGGCAACTGTTTTTTTCCCATTGGACATGACATTATTTATGAATTTGGCCAGATCGACGCTATTATATTTAGGATCCGGCAAAATCTTTCTTATTTCTGCTCTTCTTCTTCTCGCCATATAACTTCTCTGAATTGATACCTTAATTTACGCTAAGCAACTATCTAGTAATTTAATTTTCTTCTATTCGAGTTCCGTATTTACTACGACTTCTCTTTCGGTCCTGCACTCCAGCTGTATCTAAAACCCCTCGCACGACGTGATACCGTACTCCTGGCAAATCCCGGACCTTACCCCCTCTTATCAAAACGACTGAGTGTTCCTGCAAATTATGTCCCTCACCTGGAATATAGGCCGTGACCTCCATCCCATTGGTCAGTCTTACCCGAGCTACCTTCCTTAAAGCTGAATTAGGCTTCTTAGGTGTCTGGGTTCTAACTTGGACACATACTCCACGTTTATGTGGAGAACGTGCTCCTCGGCTACCCTTGTTCTTCAGAGTGTTCCAAGTAAGATCTAACGCAGGTGCCGTATTTTTCCGTGCCTTCTTGCGCCTCTTCTTCCTTATCAGTTGGTTAACCGTAGGCATAAAATTTCCTGTTTTTTTTGTCTCTTTTTTTTGCCGAAATAAGCCACCGCTTTTGGGGCGACAAGGAATAATTATAGCTATGGATAAAATGTGTGTCAACGATTAAAAAGTCTAAAATACACGAACAAATTAGAGGCTGATATGCATTAGCAAACCAATATCAAATGACTTGAATCAGGTCGGTGCAAATTCAGTTCCTCGTATTTAGACCTTTTGGAAGAGTAATTTTCATAGTTTTACTCCCCACACATACCTCACCCACAACTGAACTGATCGCTGGTATCAAAATATCTTTATCTATTGAATTGCTCACAACGTATACGTCATTAGCTCCTGTTTCTATAATCTCTTTCACAGTTCCCAATTCCGTGTTGTTTTCGTCCAAAACTACCATACCAATGATTTCATGGTGAAAATAGCTGTTTTCTGAATTCAAGTTCCCAGATTCTTGAGAGTCAATCTTCAGTTCGCATCCCCGGTATTTCTCAGCAGCCTCCCGACTATCAATACCACCTAGCTCTACAATTAACCCTTTTTTGTCATTAGAAACATTAACTATCACCCTAAGCAGGCCATTCAGTTGCAGGGATTGTCCTTTTAAAAATCTCTGTGGGAAATCAGATAGAGATTCGACTCGTAATTGACCTCGGAGACCTCGGACACCCCGTATTATTCCCACTGTGACTAAATCGTCATCCATATTGAACCAACCATGAATAATATTTTCCCAAGTTGCTACGACCCGATTCTACTGATCGCTAGGAAACGTGGAACGTGAGAGTTTTATTCGATCTCCAGGCTGACATGCAATCCATTCTTGACAGCCGCTACCCTTAACAAACTTCTTATTGATTGAGCAACTCTGCCTTGTCGTCCAATCACTCGACCCTTGTCGTCAGGATGAACCTGCAATAAATAGGTGACATCTCCGTCATCTTTCTCACTGGAAGAAACTACAACGTCATCTGGATAAGACACAATAGATTTAGCTATATACTCTATAAGTTCTTTCATATTAACTGAGAATGGAGAGGCAATTGAATTTCATTTGAGAGGATTTACGCTTCTTCCTCGTCTGTAGAGTCTTCATTTCGACTCGAAACTTTTTCTATTATTCTCTTTACAGCATCGGAGGGCTGAGCTCCCTGACTAATCCATTTTTGTGCCTTTTCAGTATCCACAACCATTTCCGGAGGATCAAAGCGGGGGTTATAGTGCCCTAGGTTTTCAACAAAGCGCCCATCTCTCGGTTTACGAGAATCTGCCACAACTATTCGATAGCTTGGTTGGTTCTTAGAGCCTGTCCTTCTAAGCCTAATTCTAAGCATGACAGTTACTCCTGGTTGTTTTTAGCATCGTTAAGATGCTTGATAAGTCTTGATTTCTTTCTGGACACCGTATTTTTGTGCATCGCTCCCTTCCCAGCGGCTTTATCCAAAGCCACTACCGCCCCTTTTGCGGCTACTTCAGCATCTTCTATGTCCCCGTCAGCAATCATCCTCCGCGTCCTCGTAACCAAATTTCTGGCCCGTGATCTTAAGGGTTGGTTGATACTTTTCTTTCTTTCACTAACCCTAAAAGCTTTTGCGCTTGGCACTTTACTCGAGTCTCCTATTGCATTTTCTAAAAACTAATTTTCAATATCATTTCGGGAATCAATATTCCTCAGCCGGGTAACCACATCAACTCCATTAACAGCCTCTAATTTCGTGTACAAATGTCCAAGCTGATCAATCCCATTTGTGTATACCGTCAGCGAAATGACGCACCTATCATCGTACTCTTCAGAATTAATATTGGCAATATTAATTCGTTCGGTAGAGACCACTGATGTAACATCTCCTAACAATCCAACACGGTCCCAACAATCCAATTGAATTCTTACCGGATACAACGTCCTAGATTCTCCCCAATCTACCGGTACTATCCGTTCCAACTCATCTTCAGAGATTATATTTGGACACGATTTCCTGTGTACAGTGACACCTCGTCCCCTCGTAATAAAACCTGTAATTTCATCCCCAATTATTGGATTACAGCATCTGGCAATATTGGTTAGAAGATCTCCTACCCCAAGGACCTGAACTCCTGAAGCCGGTCCTGTTTTAGGTGGTGTCGAGCGAATCAGATCACCAGGAAGTTCAGATTTCAACGATATCCTAGATATCAATTTGGTTGTTGATAATGAACCTCCGCCCAAATCGGCGAACATATCATCAACAGTTTTATACCTAAACATTTCCACCACTATTTCCGGGGTGACATTTAAATCTAATCTTGCTAATTGCTTCTGGAATACTTCTTTCCCACGTTCTATATTTGTTTGGCGCTCTTGTCGGTTAAACCACTGGCGCATCTTGGCTCGTGCTGAAGAAGTTTTGGCATATCCCAGACTAGGGTTAATCCAATCAAGACTTGGCCCTCTAGTGACCTTACTGGTCATTATCTGAATAGTGTCACCGTTTTGTAGCTGATAATTCAAAGCCACCAACTTACCATTCACCTTAGCTCCAACACACCCATGCCCAATATCCGTATGAATTCTGTAGGCAAAATCAAGTGGGGTGGAACCAGTCGGAAGTTCTATGACCTCGCCGTTGGGTGTATAAACAAAAACCTGATTTTGAAAAATATCTGTTTTGAAAGATTCTACGAATTCTACTGCTCCACTCACATCTCGTTGCCATTCCAAAAGTTGTCGCAACCAAGTCATTTTTTCTTCAAACTGAACATCAAGTTCCCCAGTTTCCTTGTAGAGCCAGTGGGCTGCCACGCCATATTCGGCTACCTGATGCATATCATGAGTTCGGATTTGAATCTCCACTGGGGAGGATTCTTCACACAAAACGGCAGTGTGGAGTGACTGGTAGAGATTGTCTTTAGGATTGGCTATGTAGTCATCAAATTGTCCAGGCAAAGGTCTCCATTTAGTATGCATCACTCCAAGAGTTCCATAACAATCTTTAACTTCATTTACTAGGATACGCACAGCAAAAAGGTCATATATTTCACTGACCTCTCTGTTGGATTCATGATACCTTTCTGCCTTCTTATGAATGCTATATATGTGTTTGGGTCTCCCATATATATCCGCTGATATACCAGCTTTATCAAGTTCAGATTTTACTATTTCCACAACTTTGGCAATATACTCTTCCCGCTTGCCACGTTTAGAATTCAATCGAAGGGAAATTTGTTTATATGCATCAGGATCTATTTGTTGGAAAGATAAATCCTCAAGCATCCATTTTATTTCCCAAATGCCCAACCTGTGAGCCAGCGGGGCATATATTTCCAAAGTCTCTTTGGCCATCGCTTCTCGGCGAATTTGAGGCAGTGACCCGACAGTTCTCATGTTATGTAGCCTATCGGCTAGTTTGATTAAAACCACCCTAACATCCTCGGCCATTGCCATAAGCATTTTTCGCAACGTCTCTGCTTGAGCAATGTCTTCTAATGAAGTCTCCTCGAATGCACTCTGGGACCCCGGCAAAAACTGGGAATCTCCCATTACCTCCGCTTTGGTAAGCTTTGTAACCCCATCCACCAACCCTGCCACGTCACTCCCAAATTCCATTGAAAGTTCGGCAAAAGTAACATCACAGTCTTCCAAAACATCGTGAAGTAGAGCAGCAGATAGCGCGTTTGCATCCAAACGGAGATCAGCCAAAAAAAGGGCCGTCTGTTTTGGGTGTTCAAAAAATTCCTCTCCGGAAAGCCGGCTCTGACCAGCGTGTGCTTTTTCGGCAAAAGCATAGGCTTTAGCAACCAGTTCTACCTTGTCGGAGGCAAGGTAATGCCCCATTTTTTCATATAAGGCATCGTCAACAATTACATTCCCAACATTAACCATGGAGCAAAACTCTCCAAACTTTTGGTCACCAAACAAACCAAACCATCACTTGGCTTGCTCCTCTCATTCCTCGTTTGTTTCTACTAGGATATATTTTGAAAGTTTGCAAATTATATCGCAATTTGAACATTATGATGAAGCCACTCTGATCTTAATTTTTAATATAAAATGATTAGGTTCCAAAATAGAGGGAGATGAAATGGAATTCCAAGCCCCACGAGGCACTACTGATGTTTTACCAGATGATCAAGGATATTGGCGCTACGTAGAAAGCACCGCTTCACAGGTCGCTGAAAGCTTCGGATATAGAAGAATTGATACACCAGTGTTTGAAGATACTAATCTGTTCGTTAGAGGAATTGGTGATTCGACAGACATAGTGGAAAAAGAAACCTACACCTTTAAAGATAGAGGGGGGGATTCACTAACCCTTAGACCGGAGGGTACAGCTTCTATTTGTCGAGCCTACCTTCAGCACGGTATGCATAACATGCCCCAACCGGTGAGACTTTTCTATCTTTGCCCAAATTTCAGATACGAAAGACCTCAGGCTGGTCGGTTCAGAGCCTTTCACCAATTTGGCATAGAGGCCTTTGGAGAATCAGACCCCTATATAGATGCAGAGGTCATCGAAGTTTCTTGGAGGTTTTTGAAAGCCGTAGGTATCGATGATATATCCCTCAGCATCAACAGCATTGGTGATATGGATTGCAGACCTAAATACGTCGATGCTTTAAAAACTCACTATCAAAATCATTCATCTTCACTCTGCCCTGATTGCCACAGAAGACTGGATACCAACCCTCTTCGCTTATTAGACTGCAAAATTGAATCGTGCCAACCAATTATTGAATCTGCTCCAAAAGGTACTGAATATCTATGCATCCCGTGCAACACTCACTGGTTACAACTCCAAGAATATTTAACCGCAGTCGGAATCAGATTCGACGTTGATAATACCCTTGTTAGAGGACTCGATTACTATTCGAGAACCGTATATGAAATAACTCCTCCGACTGACAGAAGAACCAATGTGATAGCAGGGGGAGGCCGGTATGACGGTCTACTGGAACAATTGGGTGGCCCAGCGACACCCGGAATAGGGTTTGGGATGGGTATAGAAAGAGTAATTGAGAACATCAAAAGACTTGGAATCAATATTGTGGCTGACTCCAAACTAAACATTATGCTTGCCCATATGGGAGAACCCGCGAAGAAGGAATCGATTCGTTTATCCTCCGAAATACGACAGTTAGGAGCAGAGGCTTTTGTGGGCCCTTCAAGAGGATTAAAAAGCCAAATGCGCTACGCATCTAATATGAATGCATCACACACAATAATTATAGGAGACGATGAACTCTCCAGTGGGACATACACTGTGAGAGATCTGACTAGTGGAGATCAATCTGAAATGACAGCAGATGGAATTCTAAATTTTGTTAAAGACTACGACAATAGCCATAGAGTGAATTAAATGCCTCAAAACGATACCCCGATTTCAGATGTTCTTGCCCAAGCCCAGGAATACATGCAGGAAAACAAAATCGATGGCTGGCTGCTTTACGACTACAGGGGAATGAATCCAATTTTCTGGGACACAATCGGCTATATACCGAATGTGACCAGACCGTGCTGGCTTTGGATCCCAGTAAGTTCTGACCCAAAACTTATAGTAAGTTTCGTAGACCAAAATCGATTCGAGCATTTGGGGTTAAAAACTGATTTGTGGGTAAGCAGAGAGCAAATGATTGATATCCTAAAATCTCATATGCCAGTGCAGGGAAAGGTGGCTATGGAATACTCACCAATGGGAGTTTTGCCTCGGGTCACAAAGGTCGATGGAGGCACTTTAGAGCTTGTTAGAAGCCTAGGGGTTGAAGTTGTCACTTCCGCTGATTTAATCCAATACGCTACACAAAGATGGTCTGATAAGGAGTTAAAGTCACACCTCGAGGCATCAGAGATTCTAACTACGACTGTAAAAGAGGCTTTTACACATATTGGAGAAAATATAGGTTCTAATTTGACAGAATTTGAGGTAGCAGAATTTATACGAGGAAAATTTTTAGAACGAGACCTCAAAACCCCTGATGGGCCTGTGGTGGCGATAAATGACCACGCGGCAGATCCTCATTTTGAACCCACTGAGAGCAACAGGGTCGCAATCAAGACAGGTGACTGGATATTAATAGACCTTTGGGGAAGAATAGGGAATGAGCCCTCCGTATGTGCAGATATAACTTGGACGGCTTTTATTGGCGATACGGTGCCTGCGAAGCATTTAGAAGTATTTGATGCGGTGGTGGGTGGACGGAACGCAGCAGTGTGCTTATTAGAAAAAGCTCACCGTGATGGTAGGCAATTGCAAGGTTGGGAGGTTGATGCTGAAGCTCGTAATTATATTCAGAATACTGGATATGGGAAATATTTCAGTCACAGGTTGGGTCATAGCCTAGGTAAAGAGGTCCATGGAAACGCGGTCAATTTAGATGGATGGGAAACAAATGACACTCGCATTATATCTCCAGGAATTGGGTTTACGGTTGAACCCGGAATATACATACCAGGAGAATTTGGGGTTAGATCTGAAATCGATTTGTTCTATTACGAAACTGGCCCAGCAGTCACAACTGAAAGGCAAACCACACCCTATATAATTCAAGTTTGACAGTCAGAGCAGAGCGACTATGAGTGTAATCCCTGCTGATTGATAGTTTTCGGCAATTTCAATGTTCCAAGTATCAGTGTCGAAACTAAAGCCACGATTCCGCTGTATATAAAAGCGCTTTTTATACCGTAGCTATCCACAAGGAAACCGGCAATGATTGGCGATACAGTTCCAAAAAAGCTAGCCCCATATATTAATGACACCACAGTAGACTGAGCTTTACCTTTAGCGACGTCCATAGCGGCTGCAATAAATATAGTATGAAGAGAGTAAACAAAAGCACCCAGTGCTAGCACGTTAAATATTAACTGAAGGCCATCGTTTGCAAAACTTAAACTTATGTAAAGAACCCCCAACAAAGTCATCGCCGGAACAAGAACAATTTTTCTACCATACCTATCCGACAACCACCCCATAATTGGTTGCGCCGCTATCCCTGTTACTTGGGCACCCGCCATATAAAACCCCACCGTCAATTGGTCTTTACCCAAGCCGCCTTCCGCAAAGGAAGAAAACAAATATAAAGGCAAAAAATACATTATCGATGCCTGACCCATTGCTCTAAAGGCTGTAACAAATATGAGCCCGAGCATAATCTTGTCTTTCAGCAAAATGCCCAGATCACCAAAATATTCCCTTACAGAACCCGTTTCGCTATCGGCAGTTGGAATATTTCTCATCATGAGATATACCAAAACAGCAAACACTAAGGCTGGGGCAACACTGATTCTAAGTACTTCGTCCCATTCAAAGGCAACCAAATATGTAATGGAAATTATGGACCCAACTTTAAAGGCTTCTGTTGTTAGTAGGCCCACAACTATAGGGCCCAACATTTCACCTACTGAACCTCCAGTTCCATGAAGTGATATTGCAAACCCCCGTCTGTCAGGAAACTTCCTTGATAATGAGGCTATCGCCGGGGGATGGTAGAGTGACGGGCCGATTCCCACAAGCATCATGGCAGCAAGGACCCACCAGTAACTAGGAGCTATTCCTAGTAGGAAATACGATATCCCCATCATACTTAGGGAAACAAACAACATCAGCCCAGCTCGGTTTGCGAATCTCTCACCCAAATAACCAGCGACCATTGTCGTAGCACCGCTGGTGCCTCTACCAATGCCAGCAATTACCCCGTACTGGGTCGCCGTGAGGTTCATATCACTCTTTAGCATCGTGAGAAGAAGAGGTAAGGAAGAATTGAAGACATGTTTCACGGCATGGCCCAATATAACTGTAACAGCTAATTGATTTCTCCCTTTTCTGAGTTCCGGGCTTATTTCAGCAGACTCCATTTACATCTCCAACTTCAAAATAATCAAACTTCAAAATAATCAAAAAACCGCTGCATCATAACATCTCGTAGTGTACATTCAATCAATTTCTAACTCATCGGATTTCCAATATTCGTGGAAATGATTAAGAGGTCCGTGGCCAGTACCAATCTTTAAGTCATGTCGAATTGAACCGGTAACGAACGCTTTTGCTTGGCTGACAGAATTTCTTGTTGACATCCCTTTAGCGACACCAGCAGCGATTGCGGATGCGAAAGTACAACCAGTCCCATGAGTGTTGAGTGTGTTGACCCTCTTGGTGGTGAAGAGATAAAACGATGTGCCATCATAAAATATGTCAGTAGCTGGGCCTTCATCTATATGGCCGCCTTTCACCACGGCTGATTTACAACCCATTTCTACTAGCCTAACAGCGGCAGCTTTCGCACTATTTGCATCAACAACATTTATACCTGTAATGGCAGTAGCTTCAGGCGCATTTGGGGTAACGACTGAAGCAATCGGAATGAGTTCTGTTTTTAAAGCTTCTATAGCTTCATCATGCAATAACTTATCACCACCTTTTGCCACCATAACGGGATCAACGACTATATTCTCGATTTGGTATTGGGATAACTTCCTGACCACAGCTCTGATTATTTCAGAGCTAAACAACATACCAGTTTTAACAGCATCGGTTCCGATATCTGTCAACACAGAATCAATTTGGTTTTCAATTAAAGTGACTGGCAATTCCAATATATCTTGTACCCCAGTAGTATTTTGAGCGGTTATGGCTGTTACTGCTGAGGTTCCATAAACTCCATTCGCGGCAAAAGTTTTAAGGTCCGCTTGAATACCGGCACCTCCACCAGAATCTGATCCAGCTATCGTCAAACATTTTGGTGTGGGTTTCGTTCGTGCCTTCATAGTTGATCCCCTAAATTCATCTTCATTTAAACATCAAACCAAAGTTCATCATTGTATGCAGATTCCCAAAACAAAAATTCATACCTAAGAGCTGTGTGAAATAGGTAATCGGCCCTTTCAGCTGTGATTTTTGAATCGTTGTTTATATAATTTTCTAACCAAAACACCAAGTCCCCCAGTACTTCAGGTCCATGAAGATCAATCCATTCTCTGTAAACAGAATTGGCCGGATTTACTTTTTCTTCCATCAACCGGGCTCCCCAATCCAAATAAGTACCTTCGGTGACATATAACACCAGAGCAATTTCATCAAAAGTACCTTCCAAAGACGTCCTGACTAAAAAATCCCCAAAGGCTTGAGTAGTAGGAGAAGCCTTAACAGA